>BNJV01001064.1_pt1 | contig 234527 bp, 283 predicted proteins | sample 8540591 | NCBI WGS metagenome assembly BNJV01 (sample SAMD00202457, study PRJDB9452) | human saliva metagenome | host: Homo sapiens | reverse complement strand
GATGGGGAAGAAGTCTGCTCAGGCGGCGGCGGGTTGTGGGCGGAACGATGCGTGCGTCGTGCCTGGCCGCCGCTCGGGCCGGGGACGCCGCTCCGCCTCGCCACCAGGCCGGCGGGCCGCCCATTATGCTTGGCCGGTACGCCTTCTCCCGAACGCCGCGGCGCAAGACCGTCGGGCCCGTCCTGGTCGTCGATTTCGGCGCCCAGTACGCTCATCATCGCCCGCCGCGCGCGCGGAGGCCCTCGGTACTACTCCGGGATCGTGCCGCCTCTCATGTCCGTGGCCGAGATGTACTCGCGGGAAGACCGGCGGCGATCGTCACGTCGGGCGGGCCGTCGCGGTCTACGCCGAGGCGCTCGCGCTCGACGCCGCCGTCCTCGACGCCGGTGCCGGTCCTCGGCATCTGCTGCAGCTTCCAGGCCATGGCGCCCAGGCCCTGGGTGGGACCGTGGGGCGCACCGGCACCCGCAGTACGGGCACGCGCCCGCACCGAGCCCGGATCCTGCCTGTTCGACGGCGTGCCCGCCGAGCAGGTGGTCTGGATGAGCCACGGCGACGCCGTCAGGCGGCCCCCGAGGGAGTTCACGGTCACCGCCACCACCTCCCAGACGCCGGTGGCCGCCTTCGAGAACCCGGGCCCGCCGCCTCTACGGCCTCCAGTGGCACCCCGAGGTCCTCCACTCCGAGTACGGCCAGGCGAGCAGCTGGTGAACTTCCTCCACAAGGAAGCGGGCATCCCCGCCACCTGGACGCCGGGCAGCATCATCGACGAGCAGGTAGCGTCATCGCACTGCGGCGCAGGTGGGCGATGCCCACGTCATCATGCGGCCTGGGCGGGAGTGGATCTCCCGGTGGCCGCGGCCTCGTGCACCGCGCCGTCGGCGACCGGCTCCTGCATCTTCGTGGACCCACGGCCTGCCTGCGCGCAGCTGACGAGCGCGACCAGGTGGGGCACGACTACGCCGAGGAGCATGGGCATCGCGGTCATCACCGTGGATGAGACAGGCGGTTCCTGAGCTGCCCTGGCGGGCGTCACCGAGCCGGAGGCCAAGCGCAAGATCATCGGCCGGGAGTTCATCCGAAACTCCTTCGAGGCGGCCCAGCGCCGCGTCGCATCGAGGAGGTCGGCGAGGCCGGCGGCGAGATCCGCGCTTCCTGGTCAGGGCACGCTCTACGACGTCGTCGAGTCCGCGGTGGCGCCGCCAACATCGGAAACCACCACAACGTGGGCGGCCTGCCCGAGACCTGGACTTCCAGGCAGATCAGGCACGCTGCGCGAGCTGTTCAGGAGACGAGTGCGCACGCGCCATCGGACGCGAGCTGGGCGTGCGGACAAGATCGTGGCGCGTCAGCCCTTCCCGGCCGGGCCTGCGGATCCGCGTCATCGGCGGTGACGGCCGAGAACACTGCGCGTGCTGCGGGGCTGCGGACGCCGCCAGCCCGCGCGAGCTCCCCGGCCGCCGGGCTCGGCGAGCGAGATCTGGCAGTGCCCGTGGTGCTTGACCGGCCGGGCGTGCGCTCCGTGGGCGTCGGGCGAGCAGGCGCACCTACGGCCACCCCGTCACGTGCACCGCCCGGTGAGCAGCGAGGACGCCATGACCGCGGACTGGACGCGCCTGCCACTGACGTCCTGGCCCGCTCTCCGGGCAGGATCCCACCAGCACCGTGCCCGAGATCGCCGGGTGGTGCTCGACTGCCTCCAAGCCTCCAGGCACTGCCATCGAGTGGGGAGTGAGGCGCGGGCGTACCGGTTCGCCGGCCCGACGGCAGTGTGAAAATCTGGAGTGCGACGCAGCGCCACACACATACATCGTTGATATTGCTGGGATTGGGGGCAGGCGACTGTAGCCATGCGCGGGAGGCTGGTCCGCACTGCTGGTTACCTCATGCGTCCAGTTCAGGGTGGTGCTGAGTGACCGGGGCGCGTAGCAAGTCGGCAGAGACCACGATGCTGCACCATGTTCTGCCTTACGAGGCTTTCACTATGTGACGCTCGATGATCCGCAGGCGGTGTGCGCTCGCCCAAGCCGACCCGGTGCTCTTCTTCGACTGATCATCGGCTGCCGGTGGCCGTCGATGAGTTCAACGGGTTCCAGGTTTTGTTCCAGCAGGGTCAAGTTCCTCGTCGAGTCAGACCCGGGACGCGGCCTCGTGGTGCTGACCGGATCTCGAGACGTTTCATCTGATGCAGGGGGTCAGTGAATCCCTAGCGGGACGGGTTGCCGTTCTTGGAAATGAGGTATGGCTCGCGCGAGAGATCATCGGCTGTGGCGGGAAGGGCCCTTACTGTTCCTGGAAGGTCCGGCGGCAATGAGAAGCGTATGAGCCGCCTGACGAGCTGCATATGGGACAGTATTCATCGAGGATACGATGCCGCGTCTCCTGGATCGCCTTCTATACTGGGATGCATACTATACAGGAAACTATTCATAAGGTGTGGTGAATATGAGTCCGAGGACTGCGGTGATAGTTTCCGGAAGCTTTCCGGCGGTCTTCTGTGGCCGGTGTGCAGGACTCTCCAGGTCTTGATGTTGGCGCTGACTCGTTTCGATCTTGTAGCGGATCTGTGGTTGACGGCGGTGGTAGGCCTTTGTCTCGTCTGGAGCGGAGGGAAGTTTTGGGTTTCTTTTCGGGGTGATCATGCCCCAGTCCGATGTACCCTTGTCGCCAATATGCCTGGGTGGTGACGCGTCCAGGCAGGTCAGTGGCGGGTGTACGTCGAGCAGGCCGCGCGCGCTGCAGGGCCCTGGCGTCGTGCGTGCGGCTCCGTCCTGTCGGCACGAGCCAGGGCTCCGTGACAGGGTGCAGGCCACCTGGACGTTCAGCCCCGTAGTGCTTGTGCTTGCGAGTACAGCTCAGGGTGGTCCTTCAGGACCAGCACTGAAGCAGTGCCGTCGATGATCAGCTGGGCCGTGGGGTCCAGGTCCTCCACCGTCGGCACACTGGCGCTCAGGCAGCATGCGTCCATCGAGGGGCGTGGCAGGAATTGCTGACAGCGCGGGAGACGGTAGCCTGGGAGACGCCGTAGAGCTCGGCGAGCAGCTCCTGGGGCAGGATTGTGCCGCAGGTAGGTCAGGGTCAGGCGCACGCACAGGAACAGCCCCCAGCACCCTCGCCCCGAAGACCGGCAGATCCGTTCTCGGCGAAAATGGCCTCGCACTGAGCCCATAACCTCACACCGAGGAGTTCTCGTGCTACTATTTGACCGTCATGGCGGTTTGCTGGCTCTTCCGCGTTTGAGGGTGTATTAGCCGGGCCTATTGAAGAAGTGCATGGGTGGGGGTGCGTCGTTGCGGGTAGAGGTCGAGGTCTCCCGATGATGGAGCTGCTACTGCAACCGTCACGAGAGCCTCGACGTGCCTCGAACTACAACTTCGCACTGCCTGATCCTGACGACCTTCACCGATCTCACGGACGCCCTGGGACTGACCGCGTGGGTCGGCTCCTGACCTCGACGCAGGGCATCATTGCCAGGTGCCACGCATGCCGAGTCGGGTTTGAGGACCCCTTCTGCAAGAGCCTGCGGCGCTCGAGTATCCCGTGGGACGGTGGCGACGCCTGGCCCACGTGCCGGTCGGGTGGAGGCCCACGCAGCTGAGTGGTGCGCGTGCGGCGCTAGCCTGCCACCCACTGCCGTCGAGTGTGGAGGCGGGACACGAGCAGCCTGGCTGAGCCCAGGACCCGGCTGACGCGCTCGGCGGTGGAGTGAGCTGCGGGCCGTACTGCCCTGGGTGCATGTATCCCGGGTCTCTCAGGTAGCAGCCGCTCACGGGATCTCCTGGCACTGCCAACAGCGCAATAATCCTGGCCGAGCCGAGCAGATCCTCAACGGCGCCCGACCGATTCTTAAAGTGGAGGCTCTCCGGGTTGACGAGCACGTGTGGCGCCACCGGGCAGGGGCGACCGCTATATGCCGTCATCATTGTTACCTGGCTCCCGTGATGCGCGACCGCGTGGTCCGCCCGGCTTCTGGACGTGGTCGGGTCGTTCAAGACAGCTGCAAGACCTGGCTCGCCGCTCGGGGCGAGTCTGGCGATGGAGCAGGTCGAGGTGGTAGCCATGGACGGGTTTCACACCGGGTTCAAGAGCGCCGCCGGCGAGGGAGCTCCCACAGGCGGACGGTCATGGATCCCTTTCACGTCACGTGGCCCTGGCGGCCCGCAAGCTTGACCGGTGCCGCCGCCGCCGGATCCACCCAGGGCGATCACGGGGCGGCGGGGCCGGGCAGGTGACCGGCTCTACCGGGCCCGGCGCACTCCTGCTGACCGGGGCTGGTCTGCTCACCGGTGCCCAGGCCGAGCGCCTGGAGGAACCTCTTCGCTGATGATCGCCACGCCGCGGTCCCAGGCCGCCTGGGGCGTCTGCAACGCTCATCCAGCCTACCGCACCGAGGAGGCGGGCCTGGGAAGTACCTGATGCAACGGCTCATCGACTCCCGGGCAGGCCGTCCCAGAAGGGCTTGAGGAGATCCAGACCCTGGCCAGAACCTGATCAGCCGCAGCCAGGACGTCCTGGCCTACTTCGACCGCCCCGGTACTCCAACAGCCCCTGAAGCCATCAACGGACGCCTGGAGCACCTACGCGGCATCGCCCTGGGCTTCCGCAACCTGGCCAATATACCATCCGCAGCCTCATCCGCCGGACGCCTCAAGAGCCACCTGGCGGCAATCACCTAAAACCGGGCGATAAGCCCGCCTACAACACCCTCAAATACGAAGAGCCGGTTTGCTTCCTTGGTTGGTTGACAGCACAAAATTCTCTCAAGAGCAAGCCGCCACCCTGTAGCGACACGCTATTACCATAAAAACACCTAAACACCCTATGAATAAGCCTCAGGATAATATAGGACTTATCTGGAACGGGATGTGCGGGATCTCGTCAGCAATGAAGAGGAGGAGAGTTTTACAGATTCTTGGTGGTCTGTAGCTTGCACGCGCTGGTCCAGCTCCTCAATCCTGCAACGACCTCGCCACGTGATTCCGGAGTCGGTCCAGGACCATCCAGGAGTTGGCTCTCGGTTCTCGGCATCCCGGTATAGTGCGGTTGCTGCGTCCATTCTGGTCCAGCCGCTGCAAGCGGCTGACGAACAAACTCCTATGTGATGGACACGGGGCTGGCGTGTCATCTCTTGGGGTGGGGGACTGCAGAAGCTGCCTGCGCAGAGGCACCCGATGGCGCGGGCCCACATGTGTTCGAGATGCCTTCGTCGTCGGTGAAGTGCTGCGCTCGCATCCTCAGTGCCGCCGGTTTAGCGATGCCCGCGGCGTTCAATTTCTACCCAGGGATTCCAGACGTGAGATCGATCTGGTGATTCAGGAGGGGCGCGTCCTGCATCCCGTTGAGATCAAAATGGCGGCCACAGTGAATCCTGGAGCGGTTGCGAGCTTTCTCAGTCCTCCTGACGGCATTGACGACTTCCATGACGTGGGTGCGGGTGCCGTCGTCTGTCAGACCCGTCCGCATATTCCGTCACCGCCGGTGCCGAGCGGTTCCCGTCCTGGTCACGTCGATCCGGCTGACGGTTTCTCAACACGCACAGCGAGCCGATGGTCGGATGATCTCGCGAGCAGGCGAGCCCCTCGGGCGCAGCCGGGCGACATCGGGTAGACGTGATTGAGATTCTCGATGTGCGGTGTGGAATCGCGCCCGCCTTGATGAGTTCGGCGTGGAAGAGTTATCCGCAGGAATATCTCGGCTTCCTGCGAATGTAATTGACCCTCTCCGCGGAGAGGTCTCCGTAGATGGGGACGGGTGCCAGTCGGTCCGTGCGGGTGCTCTCGCCCGCCCATGTCTGCCCGATGACCCGTGAGCGGATCCGCCATGAGCGGATCGACATCGAGCGTAGTCTGCGATATCCAGTTCGTATGGGTGACATCCGCAGGGGGATAGAAAGAATCAATTCGTCCGGGCTGCCAGATTCGCTCCGCAAAGCGGAGAGGGCGAGTGACGGCCGCCAGGCCCGCCATGAGCTGTCGCCCACATGAGGGATGATCCGCTTGTCCGGATTCTCGGAGAGTATGCTGAACACAGGTTGAGAACGAGCTGGTGCGCCTCCTGCCACGCATGATGGTGGGGCGCCAGCGAGTACCGACAACGGCATGACGACGTCGGCGATCTTGCGGGCCAGGGGTGCTCGACCAGGAGGGAATGCGGACCACCATACGGCGATGGAGGACGTAGCGCCGCCGTGGAGGTAGACGACTGATCGTGTGCGATCGCGGAGTGCGGGCGGAGGGTGTACACGGGCATGCCGTCGTCCTCGTTCCGCTCGAGGTCGTGAGAGGCGGCAGGCGAAGGCGACGGCCCGGCGCGCGCTCCGGACGGTTTCGCCACCATCCATGCGATCCGTTCGGTGATCCAGACTGCGGGAGGTCCAGCTTCTTGACCGGCGCAGGTTCCGTATTCGACCAGGGTCGCCGGGGCGAGCGCCGAGCGGGTGCGTGCGGGAGAAGGCGCTGAAGGAAACGCCTGCCGCGCCAGCCGCTGCCCGCCAATGCGCCGGTTCGCCGCCGTGAAGGTCCTGAAGGTCGTGAGGGCGAGGGCTTGAGGAGGCTTTAGCCGGGATCAGTCGTGCTCATGGTTCCTTCGCTCTGCAGAGGGCGCCCAGGTGGCACTCAGCGCTGAGTCCGGAAACGTCAAGGCCCGGCGCCGTATGCATCGTGAGGCGGAAATGGGGTGGCAGTCGGTCGCCGCCCTCGACATCAGGTATACGACACTCTGTGATGGGCGGCGCTTTCTCAGCTCCCACGCGTCATCTGCCTCAGGTCAACTGCTGATTTATCACGTGGCACTCGACAACTCTCTGTTTGCGTAGGTTTACGTGCCCGGGCAATGGGAGACCACTCCAGCAGGCTCCGGTGCTCTGATCGAGGAACGGCCTGGAAAGAGATGGATAGCGGATGATGCAGCAAGATAAGAAGCTCTGACCGCAACTGCTTCGAGCCTGACCATTAAGTCGCCCTCGTGACCGGCTGCTCCTCGGGCATCGGTATTCAGATGGCCAAGGCAGCGTGGCCGAGCGCCGGTGCCGATATCGTGGCGGTGGCTCGCCGCGTTGGCGGCCGCCTCGAGGCCGTCGCCAAGGAGATCGCCGAGGAGTTTTCGGGTGAAGAGCCCTCCCCGTCCACTGCGACGACTGTGCGCGTACACGGCCAGCGTCGAGGCGCCGTCGATGCCGCGCGCCCTGGAGAATTCCGGCCGCCTCGACGTCGTCATCAACAATGCCGGGACCGGCAGCTTCGGCCTGCCGAGGGGCTGACCACGACGAGCAGTTCGACACCGAGGTGGACATCGACCTCTACGGCATCTTCTACGCGTCTCGCGCCGCCGCGAAGAAGGCCATGATCCCGGCCGGGTTGCAGGCGCATCATCAATGTATGGCCTCCATGTGCCGCGGGATGAGTCGGCTCCAGTAACCGCGGGCGCTGGCCGCCACGCGCGGCTTCTTCCAAGGGCGGCGCCCGTCAACATGACGCGCGCCCTGGGCGCCAGTGGGCAATGCGGCATCACCGTCAACGCCCTGTGTCCGGCTACTTCTCCGAGCTGACCACCGACGTCCTGGACGACGAGGACACCAGCTCCGCCTTCCGCTCCGCGAGTCCTGGACCGCTTCGGCAGGAGGCGAACTCGACACGCCATCCCTGTTCACGAGCCTCGAAAGGCCTCGAGGTTTACGTCGTCGGTGCGCCGATCCTCGTCGACAGCTGGCGCCATCTGAGGACGGTCACGAGGCGCTGGACCGCCCTGGGCTTGCGCCCTGCGCGGCTGCAGTCCTGCCGGGCGCCGACGCGTGGAAGGCCCGGCAGGACTGTAATCGAGCAGGTCGACCGTCTCAGTGCGAGTGGACCGATCTCGGGCTGGAGTGCGACCGACTCTCCGGTGCGGAAGTGGACCGAACTCGAGCCGGAGTACGACCGATCTCGGCGAAGAGTCGGCGGCTCAGGCGCTGAGCGCGCGCCGGGTGCGATAGACCGCCGATTCCGCATGAGCAGCGCTACGGCGAACAGGGCGCGCACCCGCGGTCGGCCAGCATGGCGGCAGGATGGGTATCCCGCTTCGAGATGGAGGCGGCGTCGTGGAGGCCGGTGGTCGCGAGCCGCGCCCGGCTGGCCGAGGTGTGAACCTGGAAGGCGACCCGGCGTCAGGCGGCAGCAGCATCAGCCGAGATCCAGCGCCGCGAGAGACGGACATGACCATGCCCGCCGATGCTCGCGATGGCATTGATCGCAGTGTCCCCAGTCCCAGCTGTGCCCAGAAGGAAGCCGAGCGATACGGCGACACCAGTGTGTGGCGCGAGTGCGGCGCTCGAGCACCCATCGCCGACCATCGAATACATAGCATCGCCGGGCCGCCACGCGAAAGTGCACGCAGGCCAAGATCCGCCCACTCCCACTGGGCCGATGATCAGGCGGGCGCCCAGTGAGTCGGCCGCGTCGGCGACTGACGCGGAATGCGGCGGGCGTCGGGGAGCGCACGGGTCTGCGGTCCAGGGCCGTCGTGGGCGTCAGAGATCGACGCGACCGGAGAGTGGCAGCAGCGGGTAGAGGGGAAGGTGGCGAAGGGTCATCAGGCGCTTCGGCACAGCGGAGTCCTGGGGGACGAGCTGACTGCGCCGACGCGGTGCGCGCTCGCATGGCGCCGCTCCGCGAGGAGGACGGCCTGGGCAGGGTCGTCGTTCAGGGCTCCCAGGTGGTCGATGCACCTGCGCTTAGATGGGAGCCCGTGCGCACGTCCATAGCAGGCGATCCGGCCGCGGACTCGTAGTTGACCACGGTGTCCGCCGCCGGCGCTCGAGTCCCTGGCGGGCCGCCTTCTGCGGAACTCCTCGCCGTAGCCGGCAGAGGATGAGGATGTATGGGCGATGCGGTTCTGCGCACTGCCGTCCTGCAGTGCCCGAGTGGAGTCCTCCAGGGCTGGAGCGTCGCCGATGGATTCCACCATAGCGCCGCCACGCCCTGCGAGATGGGCGTCGAGCCGTCGCGGTCGATGGCCGCCCGCGGGGATGGGCGGCGCGTCGATGACCTCGTCGAGGATGCTGCCGGGGCGCCGCCGCCGGCGGCTGAAGGCAGACCAGTTTCCCATGGACAGCAGCACCAGGTACCTCCGGGTGTGGACGGTGGGCCCACAAGATCTTCCAACCGATATCGCCCAAAGGTGCTGTAAACCATGGCTCATCCTCCTCATGCGGACCATGGCGATGCTCAGGAATAAGAACCAGGTCAGACCCGCCAGAACGGCACAGCTGCGGGCGAGAGAGAGCAAAGGCTGTCGTAGTAGAGGCAGCCCGTAGTAGAGCAGTGAGCGGACTGCCACAGCGGATTGGCGGCTGCGCCGGGACGGGGCGTTGAGGCTCGACGGCGGCGGCCGATTCTGTGCCGGAGCTGCCGACAGATCCGTGAACAGCGACAGCAGACAGCGCAATCCCGGAGACGGTTTCCGGCTCCTATCTCTGCTGCAGCAATACGGTCCGAGTGCGGCACGGCCGCACAGGACTGCTGGACAGGCCCCGATGGCCACCGGTGCGAGCAGCGTGTGCCACGCGATCGAAGTCGACGCCGATGACGGCTTCGCCGTATGGAAGGCGAAGCGCGATGACAGCAGGCATCGGATGTTCTGCAGACCCATGAGGGCGGCGAGGGTTCCCGCCAGGACCACTCCATCGCGCAGGCTCGCCAGGCTCCAGGCGCGCCCCGGGCCGGGAGGGCCGAGCGGACGCGTATGATCATGACCAGCAGACTGCGGTGGAGACGGTCAGTGCATGCCGCAGGCGAGGCGAGCAGTGACGAGTAGTAGCGCGTCTCCGACTTGAGTGAGGACTCGGATCGCTGCGTCTGGTGGGTGAAGGCGCGCCGGCCTCGGGCCGGCCGACCTGCCTCCGCATGGCGCGGCGCAGAGGCGAGGCCGCGTGCTCGGCCCCGGTGCTGCACGCAGGGTCCATGACCGCGCGCAGCGCGACGGGATCGTGTTGGCCACGGCTCGGACGCGGTGTTCCTCACTCATGGGTCCACGTGCGGGACGCACCGTCCCTCGACGTCGATGCAGCCAGCGGTATCGCCCCGCTGCGCCAGCGATGACGGCCTGCGTCCTCGGTGGCGTAGCGTGGCGCGATCAGGTCGAGGTCAGCGTGCCGTCCGCGGAGATGGACGAGATCGTCTCGTCCAGGCCGGGGGCGGCTCGCGAGCGGCGTCGTCACTGCACGACGCCGGGGCGACGAGCATCCGACGCACATGTAGTCGTCGTCGAGTTGGAGAACATCGCCGCGAAGATCCAGCGACGATGATCGGGAACCCCAGGTCACATGCCAGGAGGACCTTTTCGCGCAGGAGCCGGGCACCTGGTAGGTGAAGACGGAGAGCACGTCAGGCCGCCTCGTCGCAGGGTGCGCGGTGATCTCAGGAGGAACATCATTGAGCGTCGGGGGCTCGGGTATTGTTGAGTCCGCCGCAGGTCGCTCACGCCCGTCAGCAGCCTCGGGGACGTCAGGAGGTTGTGCGCACGAGGAGCACTCGACCGGGAGCTCCGGACGCCTCGTAGGAGACGGTGCGTGCTCCGGACGGCAAAGCAGATGCTCCAGGTGCTCCTCGTCGAGGCAGTACCGGCGGGGACGACCTCTCGACTTCGGATCCGCTCCACCGGTGCGCGATCATCGCCTTGAGCTCATCGGCCGTGCCGGGAGGCGACCCGCCTGCCGGCGTCCATGCAGTGACGGTCCGGTCGCGCAGCTGCTCGACCTCCTCCATGTGGTGGCTCGTGCTAGATGATGGTGGCGCCTGCTGCATTTCCGGCTTCTTGGTGCATCGAGGATCCGCGGTTGCGCGCTGAGGGTCGACGGCGACCGTCAGCTCGTCCGGGATGATGGGCTCCGGAGCATGCGCGATGCCGCAGAGCGATGTTACGGAGTCCGCGCGGCGAGGCCGCCCGAGGCTTCGCCGGAAGCGAACTGCGTGAACTTCTCGTTCGAGCGAAGGCGATCGCCTGCGCAGCCGAGGCGGCGCCCGCTCAGCGCGATTCTTCACGTAGAGGCGCAGGAAGCGTCCCACGTTCACCGGGCACTTGCAGTAGGGCTCGTCGAAGACGGCACCTCACTGCTTTTCCGCCGATCCAGCGCTTGAGGTCGTACGAGGTCGCGCGTCATGGAGCTTCCCGAGGCTGGATCTTCCCCTGTCATGGGCTGAGCGCTGCGGCGAGGCGGTTGGTCGTCGTCGTCGCGCCCCGCGACAGGGGCCGAGCAGGCCCGACGCTCCCGCGAGTTTCTCCAGCGACGGGCGTCGTCGCGACCGACATCTCCCATGGCGCTCGTCAGAGTTCGATCACGTACCGCCTCATGGCCGGCTTGCTCTGCCGGCTCGCACAGTCAGGCACTGTCTATCACCCTATCCTCGCCGCCCTTATCGACTCCTGGAATGTCGGCTCTCATATCCAATCGACTCCTTAGCCAGACATCTGTTCTCGATTCCAGTACTTCCCGTCTTCAGCAGGTCACCCTCCATGGATTTCCGCCGGCAGGCTCAGGCCGGGAAATTACCCGCTATCGCAGCCTGCGGGGCGGGCATGACATCTGTCATGAATCGTCGGGAGTGGTCCGAAGGCCGTTCCGCAGTGGTGGAGTCCATAATCGTGGTGTGAAGGTGCTGACGGACGAACGTGCTTCTGGGCCGCCTGCGTCCTGTCGGCGCTGGCAGAGGGAGCGGTGAGTGCCGCCGTCGTGATCTGGCCACTGCTGGCCGTCGCCGTCAGCGGGCTGGCTGCGCAGTGGTGGAGCGCCGACGCGAGGGCGATCGCCGCGCCCGCCTGCCTCGTCCTCGGCTGTTTCACGACGGCGTCGCTGTTGGGCGCCCGCTGATCGTCTGCGACCTGACGCGCGCCCAGCGGCGCTCGATCCGGCCGACTCAACTGGTCGCCCGGTCTGCTGCGCCTTGTCGGCCTTGTCGGTCTTAATCTGCCTTGTCTCGTCTCATGACGCCGGTGGCTGTCAGTGGGCGCCGGATGCGCCGTCAGTCGCGTCCGTCATCGTCTCAACCGTCATCTCGGTCTCGCCGCCTGCCTCGCCTGCGCACCGTCCAGGAGGCGCGTGCCGAATACACGCGGTCAGGGACGATCTTCACGAGAAGATACTCGCCCTGCAGGACTTGAACGCCCGGATGCTCGGGCCCGGGACTATGAGACGCGCGCCGCCGCCTGTCGAGCGCACGCAACGGATCGCCCGCGACATCCATGACGGCGTCGGGCACCTCCTGACCCGTCTTGTCCTGCGAGCCAGGCCCTGCAGGTCACCCACCGCGACAGGCCCGCCGTCGTCGCCGACCTGGCAGGCTGGACTCTCGCTGGGCGGGCCTGGACTCCATGCCCGGGAGCGTCCACGCGCTGTCCGGGCGGGCGAGGACCTGCCGACCTCCTCAGCCTGCTGGCCTCCCGATGCGGCATAGAGCAGGTGCCGGTCGACCCTGCTCCCTGGAGGCTTTGCAGAGTGTCGCGCTGCGTGATCGCGGTGGTGCGCGGGCCTGACGAACGCCGCCCGGCACAGTCAGGCCGATTCGGCGCAGGTCAGGGTCGTCGACACCCGGCGTTCTGGCAGATCGGTCGTCAACGAGGGGCCCGCCGCGCGTGTCTGCCAGCAGAGGCGGCGGGAGGACGGAATGGGGCTGCGCTCCATCACCGAGGCAGGTAGAGCTGGGCGGAACCGTGCGGATCACCGCAGCAGGGTTCGATGCTGTAAATTCCCAAAGGTAGAAAGTAGAGGCCGGGCATGAGGTCCTCATCGTGACGACGACGCTCGTCACCCAGTCGCTCGCCACATGCATCGGTGGGCCGATGTCGAGTCGTCGGCCGGGGCGGAGGTCGGGCGGGCGGTCGGAAGCACCGGAGCTGAACCCGACATCCTGCTCCTGGACATCCGAATGCGGTGACGGGCTCGGCGACAGATCCTGGCCGAGGACGAGGATGGCGCATCGTCTTCCTGACCACCTTCTCCGACATTGAGTACATCGTGCGGGCCCTGAATGGGGCGCGCGGGTACCCCATCAAGCAGGACGTTGCGGATTCCTTCCGGCGCTGCGGTCCGTCATAGCCAGTGTGAGCGTGCTGGAGGGTGGTGGAACACTGGCACCGCCATGGGGCTGGGCGGTGGTGGATCCGCAAGCGAAAGGGCAGGAAGGTGCCCAGGCGCCGTCTTCGAAACCTCACCGAGCGGGAGTACGGGTCGTCGAGGCGACCGGGGGCTGGACAATGCTGAGTAGCGGACAGGCTCTTCGGGCGAGGGGACGGTGCAACCACATCAGCTCGATCTGTGAAAGCTGGGGCTGAGAGTCTTGCCCAGGTCGCGGTGCTGCACTACCGCTCGCGCGGGCAGCTAGGCAGCTGATTTTCGTTCCCGGGCGGCTGGTCGCGGTTGGTCGCGGATGGCGAGCTGACACTCGCCTGCGCGTCGGCACAACTCATGCGGGTACGCTGTCATCATGTGAGGAGGAAGGAGGAAGGAGGAAGGAGGTAGGCCATGAGTGAAGACGGCGACAGCGTATGCAGTTCTGCGACGTTAAGCCTATGATGCGCCGGTATCGCTGGACGGTTGCGGGGCCCGTACGATGGTCTATCGACCTGCCCCACGCAGTGCGGCAGGCGACCGGTTCGACGTAAATGTCGGCGCACCGGTTGGCGGCGTATGGCTTACGGGCCTGGTCGCCGAAGGCACCGCTGATGAGCAGCGGCGGCTTATGAACCGCGCCCGGCTTATCGGACGTGGCGAGTCCTCAGCATTGATCCGCGTGTGCGTGCCTTGTGGAGGCGGGTTCCCGAGCTGCGGGCCATGCGGAACCATCGTCATCACCGGGCGAGCGCAGTCAGCGGTTCCCCGAGCTGCAGGTCATAAGTCGTGCGCGGTGACCAGGAGGAGCAGCGGAACATCGCACGCCTCGCTCTGAAGGCGGTCGGCGGACAGCCCGGCTTCGCGCCTCGCCGGGTCGGTGCGATCCGCGAGCATGCCTGCGGAAGAACGCCTGAATCGGGTGGTGCTGTACTACCGCTCCGCGCCCAGGTCGGCTAGGTGAGCCGAAGTTCGACTCCCGTCGCTTTCGCATGGTGGCGGCCCTGCCCGTCATTGCCCCCTCGCGCCGTCGCTGTGGCATGCTGCGCTCGGGTCCGGTAGCCGCTACGGCGCGTGCGGTCGTCTGGGGGCTGTTCCGGGGAGAAGCGATGAGAGGGGCTGCGGTGACTCAGTCAAGCCATGAGGACTGTTGAGACAACGACTCGTATGTTGATAGTCCTGTCGACAGTCCTGTGCGCGTAATGCCAGCTCTGCTGCTCTAGCCGGTTCCGCCAGTCCACTGGCCTACTGAATCCTGACGCCGCTGCTGCTCGCCGACTTGCGCGCGCAGCAACGCGCTAGTGCCGCTCGCGCCGTTTCACGACTTCGTTGCCTCAAAGCGGCCGAAGCGTGCAGGTTCTGCTCGCCGTGGGTCAGGTAGTCGGGCCTGGGAACTGGTCGCCGACTCCGACTGACGTCCGCCTCGTCTACGTCCGCCCCATCGAGTACTACCTGCGCCTGCAGTCACGCGGGACACGTCCTGGAGTGGCGGCTCGACGGTCCTCGACGTCAGCGGCGGGATCTCGACGGGCCCTGCGATAATTTAATCCGTCGCTCTTCGGGTATCGCCTCCCGATCGTCTACGCCGAGGACTCACGCTGCCGCCGTGAGGGACCTGGCCGCCGACTGCTTCTCGCCGGTCTCCTCAGCCCACCACTACCTGGTATGGCCCCGAACCATGTGAGCGGCGGCCGGCACGACCGTATGGCCGATAAGGCTGATAAAGCCGCCGTCGCGGGGAGACGATCCGCCTCAAAGAAATGCCTGTACGCCATGCGGGCGATCCTCGCTTCCCGCTGGGTGGTGGCCGAGCGCGTGCCGTCGATGCTCTTCCGCGACCTGGTCGTGCAGCTCGAGGCGTCCATGCGCGGATATCGACAGCTCCTGGAGGCCAAGGCGGTGGCAGGGGAGTGCGACGAGTATCCGCGCATTCCGGCGCTCAGCACCTGGGCTGCGAGTGCTGTCGCCGAGCTGGAGGACGTCGCCGCCCTCGTTCCAAAGCCCAAGATGGCCTGGGGCATCTCAGCCGGGCCTCGACATGGGCGGTGGTGACTCGCGTGACCGGCCGACCTGCGACGTCTGCGAGGTCTTGCCGCGTGGACCGATCTCGAGCCGGGTGTGATGACCGATCTCGAGGCGGAACCGGACGATCTCCCGGCGAATCGGACTGCTCAGGCGACGTAAAGCGGATCGATCCTCGCCGTCCGTGATGTCGAGGCGTGCTCGTGTCGGCGGCCTCAAGGGCGCTGTGGGCGGTCGCCAGCAACGCGTCGAGGTCGATAATGCCGTGGGTGTCGATGGCGTCGCGCACTTGCGGTACAGCGGCCGCCGCCTCGTCAAGTTGGTGGCCGCCTGCGTAGGAACGCCAGGTTGACGTTGTGCGGACCTCCGGACCTCGATGCAGAGCTTGCGTCCGGCGGCGGAGGCCGTGCTCTGCTCCTTCACTCCGCGAGTCGGTTCCGGGCCGTACGAGGACGGCGCTCGTCGAGGTGAGCTCTGCGGCGGGAGAGGACATTGAGGGGTCTGCGCCGGTTCGGCAGCGGAATCGCTCGGCAATTCGGACCAGCCCGGCTCAGTGGGCGTCTCGGTGGGGGCGTGCGGGGCGCGATCAGGGTTCGAAACGCACTCGCTTGAGCGGGGCCGTCCTTGCGCGCCGTCGTCCGGCATCAGCATCGACGCTCGTGCCCAGCAGCGCCGCCGAATGGGCAGCGCTGCGATATCCGGGTAGTTGAGATCGTTCTCCCCCGCTTGCTGACCGCCTGCGGAGTCCTCGCCCATCCGCTGGGCGAGCCGCTCCTACGTCATCCCCTGTGACAGTCGCAGCTGTGCGATATTGCGTCCGAACCGAGTGCTTCATCTGTGTTCCTCTTATCTGTGGGATGCCTGCCGCCGGTTTGTAGGCCTGTTATCTGCTGACCGCGGGCCTGGCGGCGGCGTGCCGGGCCCGCTGGTGCTGTCGCGGGTCCTTCCGTACATCCATGGTGGCTCCCGCCCCAGCAGTGCGGTAGCACGTGTTCGTTGATCACCGAACGCGTGCGAGGCGGTGACAGCTGGAGCATGCGGCCTCCTTCGCTGGTTGGTACCGAATGCAAACAGTCTTGGCGGTGGGGTTGCGGAGTAGGCGCGGCGGTCAGGCTTGGAAAGCACCAGCGGTGGCCTGGGCGCTCGACGCCGCGTCGATCGACTTCCTCGGCATGAGCGGCGGGTCGGTCCGTGCCCGGGTGTGGATGGGGCAGGATTCCGTCGGGCTTGGAGATACGCACATGGGGAGACAGGCAGTCCGACGGGAAAGGTGCCGATTTTGCTGGGATTCCGCGGTTTCGCATGAATCTTCCAGATTGATGGCGCGCTCCATGTGCAGTACCTCTTCTGGCGGACCGCCATGCACCGTCAGTACCGACTCCACCCGTATGTTCTGGAGCTCATGGCTGGCCTCAACCGCTGGTTGAGGCCGGTCAGGCAGCCCGAGCGCCGGGCGATCGGTCCGGCTGACGAGCACGAGTGAGATGTCGGCCCAAGTCCTGCAGCAGTGCCGCGCTGGTACTTATCGCGCTTATTCCCGAGACGACAGTCTTCGCGGGCTCATCGCCTGGCGGTGAGTGCTGAGCTCATCAATGGGTCTCATCAATGAGCCTCACGGGCCGCTCACGGCAGCGGCCGCCCACTGCCCGGCTTGCTCGCCGTGGCGGCCACGGACGTCCGCCTGGCGTGGGCATCGGCACATGGTTCAAGCGCGGTGCGATCGGCGTCATACGCAGAATGGGCGCATGAGAACCGCCCGAGAATCCGCACGGCCTCGCCCGCCGACCTCGACGCCATCGCCGAGGCTGGAGGCCCTCTTAGCTTCCGCCCGCCGGGGCCGCCGACCGCGGCGCGATCGCCGCGCGCCTGGGCGTGGCCTACCCCGACTTCACGTCCTGGCCTCGTCGTCGAGGACGATCCCGACGACCCTGACGCAGCTCTGAGCGGCTGGTCGCCGGGGTCAACGGCATGCAGCCGACCCGCCCGACCTGACCGACGAGATGTTCTCCCGCGCCGAGCTGCATGAGAGCCCGACGGCGCCTGGCAGATGATCTTCAGCGTCGCGGCCGCTCCCGACCCGCCGGGGCGAGGGCCTGGCCACGCTGCGCTCGTGAAGCATGTCGTCCAGGAGGCCCGCGCGAGTGGGCGCCGCGGGCGGTGCTCACCGCCAAGCTTCGAGCTCGTCGGCTTCTACGCCCGCCTCCGGTTTTTCGCGACGAGGAGCGTCTCGCGAGAGATCGACCCACGGCGGTGCCGTTCCGGCACCAGATGCGATCGACTCTGCTGCTGACTCTGTGATCCCGTCGTCCGGACCGGATCTCGAGGCGGAGTGCGACCGATCTCGAGGCGGAACTGGACCGATCTCGGCGAAATTGGACCGATTACAGGACGTGCCAAGCTTCGTGCCCATACAGCAGCTACGATAGCTCACGCTGCTACAACGCTACTAACAGTTACAACAGCTACGGCAGCACAGCGATATGCGCCCCGCGGACGGTCGCTGGCAGGTCACAGCGAAGGAGCCCACGTGCTATCGCCTCAGCCGCCTCAGCCGACCTGCCGCAGCCGATCCAGCCAGCTCAACCGGCCCGGGACCAAGCCGACCACCTCGCCGTTGCGCGCGGGAGCGCGCTGAATCCATGGTGCCGCTCAGATCACGGACGGCTCCTTCCGCTTCGGACCGGGCGCTCTGGCCCTGTACGGCTCGCGCCCGCCGCACACTCAGGGCGCACCGGATCGGGCGATCGCTCAACCCGCGTCGTGACCATCGAGGAGGGCCTCAGAAAGCCGGCTTTCACGCTGACCGCAAGCTGCGTGGCTGGACGCCCACGAGGTCCTCCACGAGCGGGCCCGCGCCGATTTCATCGCCGACATCAGAGCCGGCGCCAAGCGCCGCCGGTGTGCCCGCCGTCGTCCGCGCATGGCCGTCGTGCTCGAGCGTAGACGACCTCCTCGGCGGCGAGGGCGCTCGGTGACGAGATCGCCGCGGTCTACGTGCTCGCCCGCGTCTCGGGCGAGGGCAGCGTCGGTCCCGAGCGCGGCGATGTCCTCCTCACCGATGCCGAGGTGTCCGGCGACATCCTCGCTCTGAACGAGCGCTATGAGAGAGAGGATTCCTGCTGGTCCTCAACGTCGGCGGTGTCGTCGATCTGACAGCAAGGACATCGCGACATCCTCCGTGCTCTCCCCAGCTGGGCGCGACCGTCGGCGACGCCTTCGCCGATGTGCGCTGCTCGGCCGGGCCTACCCTCCGGCGGGCTCTCCACCACCTGGGCCGCCTGAGGACCACTCCGCCGTCGGCGATTTCGGCGACCCCGATGACACGCACTACCGCGAGGGCGCATCTACGTCGGCTACCGCTACTTCCGGCTCCACGCACGGCTCCGCTGCTCCCCTTCGGCTTTCGGCCCTCCGCCGCTGGCTTCGAGCTCGCCGAGCCAGCGTCTGACGATCGACGGACGCGTGGTGATCGCCCGGGTCCGGGTCACCAACACCGGTGGGCGCGCCGGCAAGGAGGTCGTCCAGGTCTACGTCTCGGTCCCGCCCGGCCGGCTCGACCAGCCCTGCAGGCGCTCGCGGGCTTCGAACTCCGCTGAGCTCGCCCCGGCGAGCGCCAGGAGGTCGCAGGTCGCCTTCGACCTGGCCGACCTCGCCTCCTATGACGAGGCCCGCCGCCACGGTCCTGGAGGCCGGCGACTGCGTGGTGCGCGTGGGCGCCTCAGTCGCGACACCGTTCCCGCCGCCGTCATCCGGCTCGCCCGCACCGTTGTCCGCGAGCTCACGACGTCCTGGGCGACCCGGGCTTCACTGACTGGCGGCCGGCCGACCCGATCGCCGTCGAGGTGCCGGACGACGCGCCGCGCCTGACCGTCGAGGCCGCCGACCTGCGCGGGCCGACGATGCAGAGCCGGTCGATCTGGCGCAGGCCCTGGAATTCGTCGAGGCTATCCGACGACGAGCTGTCCCACATCGTCCTGGGCGACTATCGGAGGCTGGAATCGGCCGAACTCCTGTCGATCATCGGCGGCTGCCCAGACCCTGTGGGTGCCGCCGGGCAGACCACCACCCGCTTCGCCGATCTGCCCAGCCTCATCATGCCCGACGGTCCGGCAGGGCCTGCGCATCGCCCCGAGGTCGGCGTCGACGACGACGTCTTCGCGCTGGGGTCGTCACTGCCGGCCGACTTCAACGATCGCTCATGGACGATGAGGGCGAGAAGACGTCAGCCATGGCGGCGATGCCCTGACGGCTCGCGCATCCCGGAGCGCATCGTGGAGCAGTACACCACCGCCATCCCCATCGGCACCGCCGTCGCCCAGTCCTGGAATCCCGAGCTGGCGGAGTCTCTCGGCGATCTCGTGGCCACGGAGATGGACCGTTTCGGTGCGCACCTGTGGCTGGCCCCGGCCTTCAACCTGCACCGCTCGATCCTGCGGGCGCAACTTCGAGTACCTCGAGGATCCGCTGCTGGCGGGGCGATGGCCGCCGAATCACCCGCGGCGTGCAGAAGCACCGGGGCGCGCGTGACCGTCAAGCACTTCGCCTTCAACAATCAGGAGACCAATCGGCTGAACTCGTGCAGCCGTGTTTCCAAGCGGGCCGCCCGCGACCTGTACCTGCGCAGCTTCGAGATCGTTATCCGCCAGGCCCAGCCCCATGCGCTCATGACCTCCTACAACCTCCTCAACGGCGTCCACACCTCCGAGTCGGCCGAACTGCTGGAGAGTATTCTGCGCCAGGAGTGGGGGTTCGCGGCCTGGTGATGACCGACTGGGTGGTCGACGGCACGACCCGCCCCGATTGCGCGTACCTGCGCGCTACGGCCGCCGCCACCATCAAGGCGGGCAACGAGTTGTTCAAGTGCCCGGTTGCGGAGGCGATCGGCGAGATATTCCGGGCTGCGCTGCGAGGCGATGATCAGGTGCCGCTGAGGCCGCTCCGAGCTCGGGAAGCAGGCTGCGCGCGTCGTGCGCATGGCTCAGGCGCTCGGCGCTCGCCGCTCGTCGTGAGCCGGCCGTCGGAGAAAGAGACTGAGGAGATTGCAGGAGATTGCGAGGAGATTCCATGGCCCTGACGCCGCAGGCGCGCCGGACCTACACCTGACTGTTCGGCGTCGGGCCGACGCCCCACCCCACCGACCCGAGCTCTGCGAGATCCTCCAGGAACCAGATCTTCGGGAGGTCTTCGCCACCGGAGTCCTCACCGACGTCGAGCGCGAGCTGCTCACCGTGACCGTGCTGTGGCCACCATGCAGACGCGCAACTCGCGGCTCACGTCAGGGCGCCCGAGCGCGGGCGCCACGCCGCTGCAGGTGCGCGAGTGCGATCATGCAGTGCGCGTGCACATCGGCTGCCCAAGACGCTCCAACGCCGCCGCCACCGCCGCCGAGGTCCTGGCGTCCGCCGGCGTCGATCTGCCCCTCGCCCGAGGCCGCCACCGTCGCCCGCAGGACCGCCGCCGCAGGTCGAGCTAACCAGGGAGTCGCCGTACGGCGACGAGGTCGAGCAGGTCTTCTCCGCGCTGCCTCGAGCCTCTTCAACAGCCGTCCCGCAGCTGCTGACTGCCGGGCGCCTTCGGCGAGATCGAGACCCGCGACGGCCTCGGACGTCGCCATGCGCTGAGCTCATCTCCGGGTCGCGATCGCCGCCCTTGCGGAGCGGCCGCCCACGATGCGTCCCCATGTCGCGGGTGCGATCCGGGCGGGCAACGGCAGGCAGAAAGGTCGCCGCGGCACTCGTGCAGGTCCTGCCCTACATCGGCGGCCCCTTACGCCCTGTCGGGTCTGGCTCGTGGCGACCTGGCCGACGAGAACGACTCGCAGGCGCCGCTGAGCGCCTGATCGCTCGAGCGCGGAGCCCTCTGGCGTGCGCCGACTGGACTCGACCCTCCAGCTCGGATGGTACCGAGGGGTGGCGAGCCATGGCGGTGGTGGGCCTGCGCCCGTTCGGCGAGCTCCTCGTCGGCCAGGCCCATGGTGCCCGGCGCAGTGATGAGCGAGCGTGATGAGCGGGTGCCGGTCAGACCGCCCGTCAGCCTGGAAGGAGCGCAGCAGCTCATACTGCGGCCGCAGTGGACCGAGCGAATGCGTGTAGTTCTCGGCCAGGCTGCCCGATGAGCAGCGCCAGCTGCCTTGCCGTGCAGGGCGGTGCCACGCCCGTATGCTGCAGCCGTAGGTAGGACGTCGTCCTCCCACTGCTCGGAAGAGGCGGGCGAATTACCCGGTACATGGGGAACTGAAGGACGATGCGGTCGCAGGCCTCCAGTACGGCGCTGCTCGGCGGCGACGTCGATGCGGAAATCGGGTAGAGCCCGTACATGTCGCGCACCTCGAGAGGCGCTCGGGTGTTCCGGCGCTGCGGGCCGCCTGTGCGAGGCGCGTTGACGCGGGAGGCGTCCAGGTGAGGTGGAACAGGAGGGACGGCTGGTGGTCGTCATGAGGCTCCTTCGAGATTTGAAATCAGGCTGCCTAACGGTGGAGCCTACGCCCAGCCCCTGCCCGTGTGATCCGCGTGCGGTGGGCGAATCGGACGGGTGAGACCCGCTGGGCCCGGCGTCGACGACGGTTTGCCGCATGTGCTGGGCTTTTCTCCCATCCTTCTGAGCCTACCACCAGAGGATGAAGAACGACCTCCGTTCACATCGCAAAGGTACGTTCAGTTCCGTGATAGCCGCACCGTCGGTCTCTACTACCGGCATGCGGGACCCTGCCGGACCGATCTCGGCGGGAACTGCGACCCGATCTCGATGCGGAACTGGACCGATTTCGAGCCGAGTGCGACCGATCTCGATGCGGAGGCTGGACCGATCTCGGCGCGGGAACTGCGACCGATCTCGGCGCGGAAACTGGACCGATCTCGATGCGGAACTGGACCGATCTCGGTGCGGGTTGCGACCGATCTCGATACCTCAGGTGATGCTGACTGCGAGATTTCTGCGGCCGGCGGAGCTCGATGCTGACATGACTCGACGACTGCGACTAATGCGACGAGTGCAGAGAGCACTAGGAGCGCGAGCGCATGAAGAGCGCTGCGGGTCGAGCCGTGAGCGCCGGTGAGCGGGTGGACCTGACCGGCGTCAGCGAGACGATGCTGCCCGCTGCACGCCAGGGCCGAGCGCACCCCGTCCGCCCGCGCTTCGAGGACTGGACCGCCCTCGATCTCGTCTCCCGACTCGACTACGACTTCTCGGGCGGCGCGATCGCCTCATGTCCGGCGGCGTGGTCATGCGCACCCTCACGTTCGACTCCTGGTCTCCGGATTCATCTTGACCCACCCCGAGACCCACCGTGGTCAACATCGCCTGCGGCCTGGATACGCGTCTCCATCGCCTCGATAACGGCCCTCACCTGGTACGACCTCGACCTCTGACGTCATCGACCTGCGCCCGGCGCTGCTGGGAGGAGGCGAGCGCCATCATGATCGCCGCCTCCGCCTCGACCCGGACTGGCGAACAGGTGAGGGGCGGCCCGGGCGATGTCCTGAGTGATCATCGAGGACTGACCATGTACCTGACCCCAGGATGAGTGGCGCTGATGGACCTGATCGCCCGCGCTCCTGGGGGCGACGGTCCTGATCGAGGTCATGCCGCGCCTCTTCCAGAAATACGGGCGAGAGCGCTCGGTGGTACCGGTGCCCTTCACTATGGATGCTCGGGCGCGAGGAGTTCCCCTCAGCACCGTCGCCCGGACTGGAGGGCTCTCCACGACGTCACCCTTCGGTGAGACCATTGCGCGCCTGCGGCCTGGCTGGCGCCGATGTGCGGCTCCCGATGGTGGACCGGCCGTCCGAGCGCGTGCTGGTTCTGCGCGCGCCGCGCCGGTGACGAGCCGCGGCGCTGCAGGACGACGGCGCGATGCTCTGAGAGACTGCTCGCATGCGTCGCACCATCGCTGCCTAGACTCGCCGCTGGGGCCCGATGACGCACTGGCCGCCGGAGGACGGCGAGCCTGCCCGCCGGAGGCGCGATCATCAGGTGTGGTTCGACGGCCAGCGCCGTGACCGGGCCGGACTGGACGGCGGCACCGTCATCGCCGAGCCCGGGAGCGATGACGAGCCGGTCGTCTTGAAGCGGGCTCGGTCGTGGCTCGACAGCACTGCTTCGCCGGTGAGGGGCCCGGAGCAGCCGCCCGCGCTCGCGCCCGGTACCGACCAGCAGCGCGTATGGGCGCAGCGCACTATTCCGTACGGGAAGCACCCGCACCTACGGGCGGATCGCCGACGCTGTCGAGGCGCAGACCGGTCACCGCTGCTCGGCCCGCGCTGTTGGAGGCGCGGTGAAACCTGGCGATCCAGATCACGTTCCCTGCCACCGGGTGGCAGTGCGGACGGGTCGCTGACCGGCTACGCTGCCGGCACCGACCGCAAAACCCGCTGCTGCGCCTGGAGGAGTCCGTCTGCCCGATCTCGGTGTCGACCAGGACGGCCTGCCGCGGGTTGAGAGCCGGGCTGCGGGCAGACTGGCACCACGGCGCGGAGCCAAGGCAGTGCCGCGCCACTTCGCCGAGATCGGTCGTATTCCGCCTCGAGATCGGGTCCAGTCCGCATCGAGATCGGTTCAGGAGACCGGCGGGCAGGAGCTGCGGTCGCGTTGACGAGTGAGGGGCTTCCGGGAAGTGCATGGGAAGGGAGGAGCTTCGCTGGGGCAGTGCAGTTTTCCGCGTGGTTCCGCGGTTCCGGGCATCGGTCAAGACAAGCTGGCAGCCTTCATGTGCACGGGCCTCTATGTACATGGGGCACATCCTTCGATCGTGAGGACGCGGATAGATTGGCGGGATTACAACGAAACTTGTCTTCGCTCTGTTGGGTGGCCCTCTCCCATGTGCGGATCGCCTCCGGGCCTGCTGCCCTGCCCCTGGGCGGCGGTAGCCAGGCTGATGCATGCATGTGCTCCAGTCGATCCGACGCCTCCGGCACGGTCGACAGCGCATCCTCGGTCAGGGCTGATCCGGTAACAGGGCAGTCACCCGGTGAGGCTTACCCGAGTGGAAGCGCCCAGCAGGGGAGGTCGGGCGTGACCCCGTTCGCCTGCGGTGGCGTACTTATACCTCGTGCCTCGCGCCTTATGGCGCTGTTTCAGGTGTTATTAGGCTTCGCGTTCTCGCATCAAAATAGCCCCTATTGTTCTTGTAATAAAGGGGAGTAGATTATGCGGTGAAGCCTCTGAAGGGCGGACGTGCTCAGATATCTCAAGGCATCGGTTGGGTGCGCTTGCGTGGCGAACCGGGGCGATCACACGGATCTGGGGGCACCTGATGAAGCCGATCCGACCTGATCCAACCGGGCATCGCGAGATCTCGGCCGGGGTGCTGATGCAGCTCAAGCGAGCGGGCGTGGATGTGCCCACGCAGTACTTTACAGTGAGGAAGGAGAACGTTATGGGCGTGCGAACATGAGGTCGTCGTCGAGCGAGGAGAGGAAGGTGGTGGGTCGAGATTCCCGAGCTGGGCTCGGGGGTCAGGCGCGCAGTCTCGCCGAGGTCGACGACGAGGCGCAGGGTGTGTGGTAGCCGTGTGGCTCGCCGATCCACCACTATCGCTGTTCACGTCGCAATCAGGCCGCGGCACGCGCCCGCGAATGGCGGGCCGCCAGGCGTGATGAGGAGGAGGCCAGGAAGGAGGCCCAGGCCGGCGCGGCGGCACGCCGTCGGGAATTGATGCTCGAGCTGCGCAAACGCGCTACAGCGCCGCCGATGTCGGGCGCGTGCTGGGCATCAGCAAGCAGCGCGTCACCAGTTGGAAAGCGGCGCCTGAGTCGGATCATCCGGAAAGGGCAGATCGTCATGTCACCCCCGCTGCTCAACTCCGGCGGCGGGCAATTCCTCACTCGTGAGTTCAGCACATCGGTTGCCGCCGTCAGTGGTCCGGGCGGATCAGACCGGGCTCCGCAGGTTCACGCTGGTCTGTGCCCCGCGACGCCGCCGCCGGACAGTGCGTGCGCCCCTGGTGGTGTTATGCGGCTTGGGAAGTCGGGGCTGCGGGTGGCAGGAATCGCGGCAGTTCGCGACGGCGGGGCAGTTGCCGTCCCCTCCTTCCCGCGGGGCGGGTCACCCACCGCGGGGTCCATGACCATGTCGGTGCTCACCGAGCTCGCCGACCTGGAGGCGGTGTGGACGCTGCGGGAGCCTGGCCCTTCGTGGACGCCGGTCGGACACAATGTTCGGTCGCAGCCAGGGCGAAACCATCGCCCGGTTCTGGCGCGCCGCGGGCATCCCGGACGCCACCTCATCACTGTGGTACCCGGCGCTGCGCCTGCCGCAGACGACGCGCGCCCACTTCGGCCCGGCATCGTCCGCCTCCCGCGATGCCGCGGACCTTCACGCACCGCGTGAACTGGGCGCGACGTCACCCTCAGGCGCCGCTACCGTTGACGCGTGGTCCCTGGATGTCGATGCCGAGCTGGCACGGCTGGCGCTCGTCTCGGTCCTGCTGGTCACGGTGGGCAGGATGCCGATGTGCCGATCTCGGTGTCGAGAATAAGCGCCTGCTGCCGGACGCCGCCTCGTGCGGATTCCAGTGCTGCCATGGATTCCGGCGACAACGTTCCGCCGATGCCGTCGCGCGCACAAGGCCTTCTGGCCTGGTGCGAGTGCTGGAGGACGCCTGAATCCGCTGCTGCCGGACTCCCAAAATTTCTCAAGGTCGCCTGGCACTGTCGCTGCGTGAGCGACGACGATCAATCCCCTCCTGCTCCAGACTGCCTGGGATCTGCCTCGACTCCTCCACTGGCGGCTCCTGGCCCGACAACGCCGCCCTGCTGGCGGACTGGCGCTCTCGCGTGGCTCCCGCCCGCCTACAAGGGCAGGCCGGGGCCGAGACATCGCTACGGCGTCTGACACCCGACCTGGGCGAAATTCGACCAGAAGGCTCCCGTAGCCTGCGGTAACGGACGAGTACCTCGCCGCCGTCGAGCCTTCACGCCGCAGAATCGCGTCCGTCGCCGATATCGTCCTCAACCATCGCGCCAGGGGCGACGCCACCGGGTCTGCGCGCCCGTCGGTCGGTTCAGCGCCGCCCCTCAGGCCGGCCGAGGATCACCGCCTGGACCCGCTACACCTTCCCCAGCAGGCGCGCAGGGGCCTCACCAGACTTCACCTGGGACTGGACCTGTTTCACGGCACCGACTGGGACGAGAGCGCGCCACTGGCCGGGGTGTGGCTGTTCGAGGCAAGCAGTGGGCAGCACGTCGCGGCGACTCAGCAGCTACGACTTCCTCGGCCAGGCGCCGACGTCGGTGCCGATCCCCCCAGGTCGCCGCCGAGCTCGACAGGTGGGGCCGGTGGTACGTGGAACCCTGGCGTGGACGGAAACTGCGCCTGGACGCGCTCAGCACATGAGCGCCGACTTCTTCGCCGGGTACATTTGCCCGGGCTGCGTCAGGCCACCGGGCGACCTGCCGCGGTGGGCGAGTACTGGTCGCAATGTCGAGCTGCAGCGCTACCTGGAGGTCGTGCCCTTCCACGAGCCTGTTCGACGTTCACCTCCGCTTCACCTCACGCGGCCTCCGCCTCCAGCAGCGACGTCGACCTGTCCACGCCTCTTCGAGGGCACCCTCGTGGGGCCAAATCCCGCCCGCGCCGTCGCTTCGTCGAGAACCACGACACCCAGCCGGCCAGTCGCTGGCCTCACCATCAGTCGTGGTTCAAACCAATATTTTCGCCCTCATCCTGCTGCGCGAGGCGGGGACCCCTGCCATCTTCTGCGGGCGACCTGTTCGGCACCCCCGAGACGGGCGACCTGCCGCCGTCACCCGAACTGCCGCTGCTGATGACCGTACGCCGCTCTCTGGCGCACGGTCGGCAATACGACGCCCTCGACGAAGCCCGGACATCATCGGTTTCGCCCGCGAAGACGACGCCCACCCGGTTCGGGGCTGGCGGTCGTCTTCAGCCGACCGCCAGGCCGGCTCCAGCGGATCGTCAGGCCGCCACGCGGGGGAGCGGTGGATCTGCGTGCTGGGCAACCACAGGCGGTCGTGATCGGCGACGACGGCGCGGGGTGGAGCTGCCCGTGTCCGACGGCCTGAGCGCGTATGCGAGGCGGCGCGGGCGATTCTCGACGGCGCCAGAGCAGCACCTGCTGCGGCGGCGCTGACTAGCATGTCGATCCTCTAGCACGTTGATGGTCAAGAGGACCGTATGCGCATCCGCCGACCGCGCCTGCGCATATCTCGCGTGTGTCTCGCGCATGTCTTGTATGTCTGAGGAGAATCGATGCCCGCACCGGACAGCTCACCACTGATCGGCAGGGTTGCCGTGCTCGTCGCCGATGGCCTGGAGGAGGTCGAGGCCCTGGCCGTTGTCGACCTGCTCTACCGCGCGCGGGATCGGGGTCGTTTTATGCTCGCCGTGGGCGACGACCTCGAGGTCACCAGCTCCACCGTCACCTTCCGCTGCGACGCGCGCTCCTGTCCGACGTCGACCTGGCCGACTACGCCCTCGTCTTCCTGCCGGGCGGCATCCCAGCGCCGAACCTCAGAGCACCCGGGCGGTGACCGATGGGGGCGACCGCCGCCTGGAGATGGACCTGCCCTGGCGGCCGATCTGCGCGGCGCCGTCGATCCTCGCCGAACTCGGGGCTGCTGGACGCGCGCCGCCGCCAGCCCGGGCTTCCTTCATGTTCTCCAGGAGAACGGCGCCGAGGTCAGCGAGGACAGCGTCGGTCGATCGTGCAACCTGCTCACCAGCCGCGGCACGGCCACCGCTGTCGACCTGCAGGGCTGGAGATCATCCGCTTCCTGCTCGACGATGCCGCCGTCGAAGCGGTCAGCCAGTTGCTGCCGTCCACCAGTACTGATCGGCCTTTACCGATCAGCCCTCTGCGATCGGCGCGGTGCCGGTCGACAGGGCCATTAATGCTATGCGGGCGGATCCGCACGGATCCGACCAGCATGTTCGAGCGACCTCGAGGCCTCAGGCCTGTGCGGAGCTCCTCCGATTGAGTCCAGCGCGTGAGCCAGCAGGATGAAGCAGCCCGGTGCTCCCCCAGCGGGATGATCCCCGTCTCGCGCCGGATCGACGTGCAGGCCGGCTCCGAAGGCGACGACCAGCCCGCCCAGAATCGCCAGGATCATGCCCCCAGGCCAGTGTGGTCCTACGGATCGGCCTGCGCTGGTGGTGAGAATCCGGCTCCCGTCCAGGGAGCTGGACGTCCAGACCGTCAGTCGAGGTAGTGCCGACGCCTTCCTGCCGGGATCGCTGGACTTCGATGCGGTCACTGGACTCCAGCGGACTCATCGGGTTCGCCGACCGCTGGGCGCTGTCATGTCGGTGATGCAGGCGGCCGCCTCGGCCTCCTCGCCGGGCTCATCGTCGCCGTGGCGTCGGGCCGCCCGGCAGAGGCTCAGTGTGCGGGATGCCGTCGGTCGCTTGCAGGAGTCTCGGTGCGCTTCGCGTCGGCTGCCGGAGGCGTCGCCGATCGGCCGGTGACGAGCCGGACGACGTGTCGGCGTGACATGCAGGCGGTGCGGGCTGTCGGTGCTGTCAGGGCCTGTGAGTGCTGTTGGCGCTGTCGGTGCTCATGATTCTTCTCCTGGAGGATGCCGGGTCAGTGCGTCGGGGTTGGTGAGGGTGCGGTGCTGGGCGTCACGCTGAGGGTGTGGTGCTGGGTGTCGCCGTGGGTGCGAGCCGACGTTCCCTTTGCCCTGCTCCCGTGCGGTGGTCAAACAGTTCTCGTATGCGGAGCGCTGCGCGCTTGGACAGCTCGGACAGTTCGCGCGAGCTCGCCCGCGTCCGGGAACGAGTCGTCGTCGGCGCGGAGCTGTTCAGGCATTGCTCTGCGTCATCGAGCCGACAGCCGGATGAGTCATGCCCTCCACCCGGGCTCGCCGTGGTGGACGCCGTCGCTGTCGGTCCAGTGCTCCACCACCCGTATGGCACAATTCGCCGTCGATCCTCAGCGCGCCTGCGGGGGACTCCTCGACCTGGACTGCGCGGTCCGAGCTCGGCGTCGTTTGTCGAGACGGTGGTCCCCTCGGTAGCCCAGGCGAGCTGAGCTGGGTCAAGCCGTGGGCGACAAAGCAGCCTGGACAGTACGGTTGTTCATCCGCAGTGTAGGTCCTCCACGGCCTCGCGGGCCAGCCATGGTCCTGCGCGGCGGTGGCGCCGTTGACGATCACGGCGGGCTGAGGGTTGGCCTCGATCGCCCCGAGCCTGGGGCGAAGCGCCCACCTTGCCTTCTGCCCCTCGTTGGCCTTGATGAGGATACTTGGTACCGACTGCCAGGTGCACCTGGGCGCTTTCAGGCTGTCAGAGCCGGCGGCACGGGTGATCTGGCGCAGGTCGAGGTGATCGAACCGGCCCGTATGCGCCCAGATCGATGGCGCGCGGACGTGGTCGAGTAGGAGGTTGTGCTGAGGTCCAGGTCAGCATCGCTCAGGTAGTGGTGACCGGGTCGGTGACCGCAGGACTCGCAGTGGCATCTGGGGAGGGACTGAGCCGAAGGCGAGCAGCGGCAGGGCGACCGGGGCGGCCAGCCAGCCAGTCGGTCATCCATCCGCCCCGCCGTCCCCCGCAGCGCGGAGATCACGATGCCGCCCGCCAGCAGAAGAACCAGGCCGCCAGCGGATGTGATGAACACCGTCTGCAGGACACTGATGGTGCCACGCGCGCATCATGCCCAGGACTGCCAGACCGATCAGGGCCAGCCCGATCACCAGCAGGCTCTGCCGTTTGCCGGGGCCGGATGCGGGAGGCGCGGTGGTGGCACAGGTCGGGGAGCGTAAACGGATCGAGGGAGGGGCGCTGGGCATTCCGATCTCCCGGCATTCCCGGCCTCCCAGCCATGCCAGGCAAGGTCGTCCCGGTCGAAGGGCGGCCGAAACCATGGGCGCCGCGTCCGACTGCGGGGCCATGCGTCTCGCAGCGGCATCGGCGAGGCCGGGGGCCGTCCACCTGAGCCAGTTGGGACTCGCCAGTGCTCTCGAGGGCAGGCCGTCTGCGCGCCGTGCGCGTCGTTCGAGGCGCCTGTCGACAGCTTCGGTGTGTTTTCTGTATTGGCTGTATTGGCTGTGCTTGCTGCTGGCTGCATTCGTTGCATCTGCCATCTTAAGCAGCTGCTGCATCCGTGCCGGTCCGGGGACCGCCGGTCTGCCGCCTGTGCCGCCGGCTCCTCGACCCGCGCATTCTGCTGTCGGCCCGGGCGCGTCCGCCGTTGGCGGGTCGGTGCGCAGGGCCCGCGGCGCATCCGTTCCATACGGGCCGTCGAACTGGTCGAACTGGCCGGTGCCGGTTGCGGACCGTGCTTCTCCCGGGAGCTCGGTGATCGGATGAGCCCAGATGCTCAGTGCGCTGATCGGGAAGACCCGAACAGCACCCAGAGGCCCCAGATGAACGACAGGCGCCATTGGCGTCGGCGGCCGCCAGGGGCAGGTAGAACAGGCCGTCGTCCACGCGGAGGCCACGCCGGCGATGAAGAGGATCGCCCGGCCGGGCCGGCGCTCACGTCACCGACCGGGGCCTGCTCGACGTGAATCCTTCCGTCGGCTCACTCGGCAAGAAAGCGCCCAGCCCAGGCGTGAACGATCACCCCAGGCCGGTGAGGATCGACAGGATTACCCAGATACGGCGCACGTGACGTGACCTCCACGCCCAGGCGCCGCGCGACACCGCCAGCCACCCGCCGACCACCGCTGTTCAGTGCGCGCAGGCGGAGCGCCGGATCGGAGTCGAAAGAAGCCGGCCGTTGAACTGCGTCGCGGCAGGTAGTACCACTGGCCTGATCGGCGCCGTTGGCGGGACCCTGGGAGAACGCGCATCGGGGTTCGGCTCGCTCCTCCCGGCGACGACGTCGGAAAGCCATCGGAGACGAATCAGACGGAGCAGACGGATCGTTGTCAGGTGGGCCGGTTGAGACGCTCCAGGTGCTCGGCTCTATGGTCGTCGTCGGATGGGCGGCCCCGGCGATCGGGAGAGACCCTGAGCCGCCCCTATTCGCTCCCCACCTGCTGAAACTGCCTGAATTCTCCGCGCAGCGGGCGAGCCCCGCCCGACGTGCCACGATAGTGCCGTGAGGACCATGACGACCGCGACGACCATGAGGACCGGCGACCATGGCCCGACAACAATCATCCAGAGGCGACCCGTGCAGGGCGGCCCCCATCGCCACCAGCGGTCGATGAATGGCCGCGTGGGCCGGGCCTCGGTCTCCTCACTGTGCCAGCCCTGCCGCTGCTCCGCTGCCGCTGCGGCGCCCTCGTCGCCATCTGTCCCGTCGGCCTCCGCTCAGCTCGCCGCCTTCCCGTTCCGTGCACACGTCCTCGCGACGGGCTCCGCGCATTATGGCCGGTGTGTGCGCGGGCGTCTCCTACTCAGCTGTCCGTCACCTCGTGCGATTCCTCGCCGTTGCGGCCGCTTTCTGCGGGGCTCCCGGCGTCCTGCTCTACTGTCTGCTGTGGATCGCCGTCGGTGGGCGACCCGTGGGCGAGGCGGCCGGGCAGCTCCCCGAGTCGCGCTCGGCTCGCCGGCAGGCCGACCGAGCTCATATCGATGTCAGGACGTCTGCGCTCCATCCTCGGCGGAGGGCTCTCCTGCTCGCCGCCGTTCTGCTCGAACACTATGGCGCGAGGGGCTCCTGTCCTCCGTCCAGCTGGGTCAGGCCGCTGATCGTCACCAATTGGCGGAACCGCGCTCGTGGTCCCAGGTTGATCGTGACCAAGCCGGACACGGCATCGGCGCGCGTGTGCCGCGACGGAGGCGTGGCCTGGCGGCAGTCGAGTTCTGATGTGGATGAGCCGCGACACCGCCGGGCGCCTGCTGGGCTCCTGACCGATATTGCTCTGATCGTCGGCATCAGGCTCATCCTGACTCCGCTGTGGCTGCGCACCAGCCGGGCGCTGGCCGGGGTTTCCCGCGCCGCCGAAGTGCGCGAGGCCGAGCGCCGACATCGCCGCTCATCTTCGACTCGGTCCTGCAGACCCTCACCCTCATTCGCAAGCGCGCTGACGAGCCCGCGACCGTTGCTGTCTCGCCCGCTCCCAGGAGCGCGAGCTGCAGGCCTGGCTTTACACCGACCGGCCCGGGCAGGCACGTCGGTGGCCGACGCCATGCGCGACCTTACTCGTCGGGGAGGCCGGCGAGGACCGCTACGCTGGACGTCGACTGGTGGTCGTGGGCGACCGTCCCGGACCGCGCCACCGAGGTCATCATCGCCGCTGCGCCTCGAGGCTCTGTCCAACGCCGTGCGCCGGCGCCCCGCCAGTGTCCGTCTACGCCGAAGCTCAACGACAGGCAGATGGAGGTCTTCATGCGCGATCGCGGCCCCGGCTTCGATCTCGATACGATCTTATCCGACCGCACGGCGTGCGCGAGTCCATCATCGCCGCATGGATCGCCACGGCGTGAGCGTCATTCGTCGCCTCGCCCCGGGGCACGGTCATCACTCTCTTCCACCCGTCCCAAGGGCATGATGCCCGATGATGGTTGATCCCGTCGCCCCGCCGATTCGGCGATTCTCTCTGCGCGTCTGGTCGTCGATGACCACGCCCTCGTGCGCGCCGGCGTGCGCTTCGGAAGCTCGCCGCCCACGCCTCCGATCTCTCCAGGTCGTGGGAGGCCGACGACGTCGAGCGCCGTCGCCGCCGTGCACGCTGACGCCCGACGTCGTCCTGCTCGACGATACCTGCCAGGCGGCAGCGGCGGGGAGGCCGGGTGGTGATCGCCTGCTCCGGGACGTGCCGTACGCGCTTCCTCGCCCTGAGCGTGTCCGACGCCAGCGATGACGTCGTCGGCGTCATCCGCGCCGGCATCGCGGCTTCCATGCTAAGGCGATCTCGACCAACGATCTGGCCCAGGCGGTGCGGCGCGTGGCCGCCGGGGACGCCATATCTCCCGCGCCTGGCCGGCTTCGTGCTGGACGCCTTCGGAGCGGGCGCGGGGAAGGTGGCCGTGGCGGATTCGAGCTCGACCGCCTGTCGTCCCGGGAGCGCGGTCATGCGGCTCATCGCCCGCAGCTACACCTACCGGGAGTGCGCCTCCGGGCTGTTCATCAGCATCAAGACCACCGTGGAGACACGTCTCGGCGGTGCTATAGCTGCAGCTGTCCAGCCGCAACGAGCTCACCCGCTGGGCCGCCGCCCGCCACCTCCTGTAGCCCGCCCGCCCGGCGCACGGCTGATGCCCGCCCGGCGCACTGGGCACCTGTCCGGTGTGGCAAGCTGTGCCCGTGGGAACTGTCGGGAACGTCATCGTCGATCTGGTCATCGTCATAGGACTGGGCGCCTGACGCGAATCTATCGGTCCGGCTCTCGTCCTGGCAGCCATCGCCTGCGTGTGGGCGATCGTCACCGGGCGGGGCCGCCGCCGCCTGGATCGCTGGCGGTGTCCGCCCTCGCCGTGGCGATCACGAGCGTGGGCAAGTACGTCCTGGTGGGGCGGCGGCTGCGCCATGCAGAAGTGCTTGACGCTCCCTGCTCGTGCGGAGGCCTGGTCGGGGTGATCGGCTTCCTGGTGCCAGTGGTGGGCCTGCCGCTCGGCTTCTGCTGGGCGTGTACGTGTGGGAACTGGTCACCCGGCGCCGGCAGGCCTGCAGGCCGCATACAGGAGGCGGTCAAGGCGCAGGGCCTGGCGATTACTCGAGCTGAGCGGCTGCCTGGTCGCCACGGTCGCGTGAGCCGCCGCCCTTGCGGTGGGCTGACGTCCGCTCCGCGGATCCGTGGGAGGATGTCCGCCGTGACGTGCGACGGACCACCCAGATGTGACGATGACCGGGCGCCTGGGCACCCCCCCGCGATCTGCCGGACGGCTTCGGGCGGGTCGCTGCGCGTGCCGCCCTGATCGCCGTCCCGGACGGTCCTCCTGCTGGTCCGCCAGTCACCGCCCCGCCCGGCGCCGGCGCCTGGCGCGGCACGGCGGCGCCCTGCCCGACGACCTGCTGCCCAACAGCCTGTGTGCGCCGCTCCGAGGACGCTTCGGGGCCCATGGTCACGCTCCCCAGCAGCTCATGCCCGCCGACGCCGGGGTGGGCGGCGTCTCGGATCACCTCCGTCTGTACGACCCGCAGACCGGGCGCCTGCACCTGTTCGCCGCCGCATGCCGACGTCGGCCTGTTCAGGTACCTCCCTCGTCCTCCGCTCAGGAAGACTGGCGCAGGCAGGCACCGCCTGCTGCGCCGTGAGCACCGATGCAGGCATCACCTGGACTGGGAGGACCTGGCCGCGCTGCTCGCCCCACGGGCGATCGACGGCGTCGTCGGCTTCCCCGTGTCCGGTGCGGCCTGGCGCTGGCCACGGCGCCCGCCAGTCGGCTCGTCCAGCCTGGTGACCGCCTGGCGCCGCCCGACGGCACCCGGCCGTACGCGCCACCGCACTGCTGTCCGACGACGCCGGCGCCACCTGGTTCTTGGGGCGCGATGTGCCCGCGCCCGGGGACCAGGGCCCCGCGAGCCTGGCCAGCAGAGGCCGCCACCACCAGGTCGATGAATGGGCTCTCATGATACGGCAGATCCGGCGCGCAGGGCGACCTTCTGCTCCAGCGCCCGCGACGGCTTCGGCAGCAGGCGCCTGGCCGCGGTCCCACGACGGCGCCATGACGTGGACGACTCCGCGTCCCGAGGAGACGCTGCCCGACGGCTGCAGCTCCTCGCGGTGCTGCCAGCGGCGCCGTGGTCTGCTACGCCGGCGACTACCGCAGCCGGTGCGCGGGCGACTCTGGTGCTCCCCGCCGGGCATCCGCGTAGCGGGACCTGGCCGTCCCTGACGGGTCCTGACAGGCCCTTCGGCTACTCGGACAGCCGTGATCCCCCGCTTCCGGGGCCCGGCGCGCATCGTGGTGGTGGCCGAGGCAGCCGCAGGGGCCCCGATACGACGCTGGCGTGCTTCGTCGTCGAGACCTGAGTGCGATGCCGCCCGCGCGGCCGTCCGAGTCCTGTCCATCAGATCCGTGGGAGGATGTCCGCCGTGACGGACCAGTCAGATCGCGACACATGGATGATGCAGGCGCAGCAGCAAATGGCGCCAATAACGCCGGTAACGCCGGAGGCGCTTGAGGCTGGAGCGCGCTGAAAGCTACGTGCGCGGCGGCGGCCTGCTGATCGTGCCCACGGACACCGTGTACAGCATCCAGCGCCTGGCCTCGATCCCGCTGCCGTCGCCCGGCTCTGGCCGCCAAAGGGACGGCCGCCAGATGCCCCCGCCGGTGCTGGTCGCCGGTCGACCAGCTCGCCGGCGTCGTGGCCGACATCCCGTCCGCCGCCGCCTGATGAGGCCCACTGGCGGTGCGCTGACCTGGTCCTCTGCCGCCCCGATCTGGGCTGGAACCTCCAGCGAGACCGGCGGCACCATCGCGGTGCGCATGCCCGACCACCCGCTGACCCTGTCCTGCGGGCCACCGGCCCCTTGGCGGTCACCAGCGCCAACCGCAGCAGGCCCCCGCCGCAACGCCGCCGCTGCGCCGTGCCTTCCCTCCAGCGCCCCTCGGCGGTCATGACCTTGACCCGATTCGGGGGGCGTCCTCGTCTTTCGACAACGGACCGACGCCCGGCCGGTGCCCTCCACGATCGTGTCCCTGGCGGCCGACCGCGCCTGGCGCCGGTGGTGCTGCGCGGCAGGTCCTCGCCCGCGCGGCCTCGCGCCGCCGCCGTCGACCCCGTGCCTGCGCGCGGCGGGGCCGCGCCGCTCGCCAGTCGGGCAGGCAGGCATGACGGGCAGCACGGGGGAGCCCAGGAAGGTCGGAGCATGAGGAGGTCTGCGGGTTCGCTGGTAGCGGCGGCGATGCCTATGTGTCCGTTCCGATCGTGCGGCACGTCGCGCTGTCAATGCCCTGACGGTGCGCGCCCGCGACATCCTCACCCGATCCCGCGGCTCGAGGGGCGTAGCCATGTTCGTGGGATTCGCCTCCGCCGTGACCGTGGCCTCCAGATCCCCTACCTGGCCGACGTCGACTCCTCCGCCTGGGCGGTCGTGCTGGGGCAGGAATGGTGTGTGTGTGTCTTCCTGGGGGTCGTCGATGACCTGTGGAGCTGGACTGGTGGGCCAAGCTCTCGGCAGATCCCTGGCCGCCAGGGTCATGGCCTGGCGGGGTTCAACTCATCACCTTCCCCGTCGGCGGGGTCACTCTGGGATCCTCGCGGCTCGCTATTCTCCACCATTCTGGTGGTGCTGGCCCGTCATCAGCATGGTCAACTTCGTCGATGGGCTCGACGGCCTGGCCTTTCAGCATCATCGGCATCAGCGCAGCGCCTTCTTCCTCTACGTCTACGTGCTGACCCACACCACGCATGCCTCTACCTCCTGGCGGCCACCGTGATCGCCGCCTGATCGGGATCTGCATGGGCTTCCTGCCCCACAACTTCCGTCGTCCACGATCTTCATGGGCGACTCCGGCCCATGCGGCTGGGGCTCATCTCGGCAGCCCGGAACCATCATCGTCACCGGCCAGATCGATCCGCTGTCCATCGAGCACCACCGCGGTGCCCGTGTTCCTGCCGGTGCTCATCCACTGGCGGTGCTGCTGCTGCCCTGACCGACATGATGATGGCGATCACGCAGCGCACCTGGGCAGTCTGGCCTTCCACCCCGACCGCATGCATACCACCGTCTGCTGGCCGCCGGCCACTCCACCGCCGGGCCGTGCTGGTGATGTACGTGTGGGCGGCCTGATCTCCAACGCTTCTCCTGCGCCGCCATGGCTGCCTTCCCACTGCACCCAGCGTGCTCGTGGGCGCCGGCGTCGGCGCGATCGCGGTGCTGGTCGTCACTGCCGACATGATGCCGGATTGCGGCAGTCTGGGCCCGCCGCCTCCGGCGCCAGCGCACCGGGAGGCGCGTAACCGATGAGCGCCGGTGGCGCCGCCGCAACGGACCCCCAGGCGGCCGGGTCAGAAGGGCGATCGGCATCGGGCGCAACCGTCCGCACGCATCAGGAGGTCTTCGGCTCGCCGCCACCGTGCGGTGGGCTGGTCGGAGGCGCGCTCGCGGCCTCGGGCTCGCGGCAGGTCATCTGGCGGAGGCCGGGCGGGTCGCGCCGCGCCTGGGGAGGCGCAGGCGCGGGCGCGCCTCCTGACGGCGATCACGGCGGCGGTTCTGGCCGCGCCCTGGGACCGTGTTCGCAGCGGCTCGCTCCAGCGACGCCATGCTGTCCTTCTGCATCAGCAAGATCGTCGTCATGATCGGCGTGGTGGTGCTGGCGGAAGGACCGTACAAGTCCACCATGTCTCCGACGTGGTTCCTGGGACGCTGGCCGTGGTGCTGCTGGGCGTGGCCGCCATTGAGATCGTTTCACTGGCCAATGGGCATCTTCAGGTCGATTCAGGACGATGACGGGTAAGGGGTGTCACCCGGCGCCCGCCGGTCGGTGCCTGCTCAGGCACCTGCTCCAGAGCAGTTGAGGGCACTACGGCCCTGTGACGCCACGATTCGTTTCGAGGACCTGGTGATGACAATGGCTCTCGCTGCTGCCGGACTGGCGGCGGTGCTCAACCGCCGGGCGAGTGAGAGTTTCGACCCCCACCTGGCCGACTTCTTCCCCGAGGCCTTCCTGCTCGCAGGGACCCGTTCGCGATCGCCGCAGCGGTGGTGCGCCTGATCATAAACCGCGCTCTCGTCCTCTTCTTCGGCGGTGGCGCTGCGCGCCAAGGTGGTCCCCGGGCGTTTCAGAACGTGTGCGAGATGCTCAGTTTCGCCGGGTCAATATCGCGGAGATCATCTGGCGAGCGGCGCCGGAGCCTTACGTGCCCATCATCACCGATCTTCCTGGGCGTTCTCTTCCTCAACTATCTCCGGTGTCATTCCGGTCTCGCATCGCCGCCACCAGTGTCATCGGCATGCCGATCGTCTTCGCCGTGGTGGCCGTCTCATCTTCTTCGCTGGCGTCAGGCCGCCAGCGCAGGCGGCTTCCTGCGCAACTCCGTGCCGCCGCGGGCGTGCCGAAGCCTGTGGATCCTCATCGTATCGATTCCTCTCCAGCCTCATCATGCGGCCGGTGGCTCCTGACCATTCGTCTTCTGGCCAACATGGTCTCAGACGCCCTGCTCGCCCTGTGCTACGCCGCCACGACGCCTGTTCTTCCAGCCGGCCGCCGCCCTCAGGGCTGGGGTAGTCTGCCTTCGGCGTGGCGCTGGCCTTCATCCTGTTCGGGTTTTCGTCGCCACTCTCGAGCCTATATCTTCGCTCTGCTCACCGCCGTCTACATCTCAGCTCATCTCTGGACTCGCATTGATACTCTCACTTAGTCCCAATTAGTCGCAACGGATTTCACGCCTTCTGCGATCGCCGATATTTTGATATTCCAATATTCCAGCATTCGATCCTCTAATATCATCTGAACACCCCGCCCACAAGCCTCGGGCTCGCCCCGGACGTCCAAATCTCAAGGAGAACCAACTATGACCGGCAGCATTGCGACCATCGGTTGCAACCTATACCATCGGCCCCGGCATCATCAGCCTTGTCGTAAGATTGAGGCTTCGCCGTCAGCCGGAAACTCGCCGGCGCGCTGCGCAACATATTCATCAGCGCCGCTCTGTTGAGGCCCTCAGTCTGCTCGGCTTCGCCGCGGGCCGCCTTCTGAGCCCGGGCGGTCCTGATGACCCTCGAGATCGCACTGAACGCAGCAGATGCCGTGAATGCCATGCTCCCCGCCGCTTCTGGGGGCGGCGAGGGAGGCAGCAACTGTCTGCTGCCGGAGACCTCCGACCTCGTATGGGGCACAGTCGCCTTCGTCATCATCGCGGTGGTGCTCCTCAGAGTACGCCCTGCCCCGCTTCACGCAGGTCCTCGATGAGCGCACGCGCCGCATCGAGGAGGGCCTCGAAGCTGGCCGATAGGGCCAAAGAGCACCAGACCAGCGCCGAGCGCAAGGGCCGCGCGCCTGGTCGAGGACGCCCGCCGCGAGGCCGCAGATCGCGCGGGCCGCCCAGGCCCAGGCCCAGGGAGATCGTCGCAGCCGCCCGCGAGGCGGCTCGAGGGCAGGCGGGCACGGGCATGGACCGCCGAGCGCCAGATCCGGGCGGACAAGCAGGCCGCTCCAGATCAGCTGCGCACCGATGTCGGGCTGCTGGCCTCCTCCCTGGCCGAGAAGATCGTCGGCGAGCAGCTCACCGACACCGAGCTGTGCACGGGTCATCGACCGCTTCCTGGACGATCTCGAGGCGGCGCCCAGCGGTGAGCAGGCGTCGGCGCTCAACTGGTGACGGAGCGGTCGGTGAGGACCGGTACCGCCACCAGTCGCGCCGTCGCCGCCGAGGCCTGGGACCCGGTCCTGGCGTCGGGGCGGTCCAGGCGCAGGAGCTCGGCGAGATCCTCGCCCTGGCTCACCAGGTGGCCGTCAAACCGTGGCGCGGGCCCCTGACCGATCCCGGCCGCACCTCCGACGACAAGGCTGCTGGTCGCCCGTCTCTTCGCGGGACGGTGGATGAGCGCGTCGTCGCTTCTGGGCCCTCGTCCGCGGGCGCTGGTCCCCATCGGTCGATCCTCTCACCGCTCTGCGACCTGGGCATCAGGCCATTCTCACCGGGGCGCGCGCCGGCAGCACCCTGACGACGTCGAGCAGCAGCTCTGTCGCCGTTCAACGGGTCCTGGCCGACAACCGGGAGATCGCGAGTCTCGAGCCCTCGGCGCAGCCGTCAGGACGATCGCGTCGACCTGGCCCGTCACCTGTTCGCCTCGCATATCGGCCCCGGCGATGAGCCTGGTGATCTGGTGCGTGCGGCATCGACCGGGGATCACGGCCGGCGGGGTGCCGCACAACCTGCGCCGGGTCACCGAGCGGCCGCCGCCCTGCCAGAATCGCACGATCGCCGACGTCGTCACGCCGTCCCCGATGACGAGCCGGGAGCGCGCGCCTCTCGCGCGGTCCTCGCCCAGCGCATCGGCACCGACATCGAGCTCAACATGAGGTCGACCCCTCGGTCATCGGCGGGGTCAGGGTCTCCGTGCGCGACCTCGTCATGGATTCCACCGTCCGCAGCACCGATCACCGGACTGCGCACCCGGTTGACGGGCTGAGCGCGCCCTGCAGACATCACGCGCCCCACAGGCCGCCACCTCGCAACACACAGCAAGGAGACGACAGATGGCAGGCTGACCATCAGGCCGGAGGACGTCCGTTCGGCCCTGGACGAGTTCGTCGCGTCCTACAAGCCGGCGTAGGTCGCGGCGGAGGAGTCAGTCACGTCGTCTTCGCCGCCGACGGCATCGCCCACGTCGAGGGGCCCTGCCCGGCGTCGCGGCCAACGAGCTCCTCGCGCGAGGGGACGCGCACCGCCGGCGCCTGACGATGAACCTCGACGAGCGCGATCGGCGTCGTCGTCCTGGGCGACTTCGCCGGCATCGACGAGGGCCAGACCGTGCGGCGCACCGGCGAGTCCTATCGGTGCCGGTCGGGACGGCAACTATCTCAGCCGCGTCGTCGATCCCTGGGGCGCCCCATCGACGGCCTGGGCGAGATCCCCGCCGAGGCAGGCGCGCCCTGGAGCTCCAGGCCCCCGGCGTCATGGCCCACAAGTCGTCCGAGCCGCTGCAGACCGGGTTGAAGGCCATCGACTCGATGATCCCGATCGGCCGCGGCCAGCGCCAGCTCATCATCGGCGACCGCAAGACCGGCGAGACCGCCATCGCTGGACACGATCCTCAACCAGAAGGCTGTCTGGAGACCGGCGATCCCGCCCAGCAGGTGCGCTGCATCTACGTCGCCACCGGTCAGAAGGGATCGACGATCGCCTCGGTGCGCTCCGTCCTGGAGGAGCACGGCGCCCTGGAGTACACCACCATCGTCGCCTCCCCGGCCTCCGATCCCGCCGGGCTCAGTACCTGTCCCCGCACACCGGCGGTGCCATCGGCAGCACTGGATGTACTCCGGCAAGCACGTGCTGATCGTCTTCGACGATCCCTGTCCAAGCAGGCCGAGGCCTGCGCCGAGCCGTCTCGCTGCCGCTGCGCCGCCCGCCGGGCCGCGAGGCCTACCCGGTGACGTTCCTCTACCCTGCACTCCCGCCTGCTGGAGCGCTGCGCCAAGCTCTCCGACGACCTGGGCGCGGGCTCGATGACCGGCCTGCTGATCATCGAGACGAAGGCCAACGACGTCTCGGCCTACATCGCAATGTCATCTCCATCACCGACGCCCAGATCTTCCTCCCAGTCCGACCTGTTCAACTCCGACCAGCGCCCCGCCGTGGACGTGGGCATCTCGGTCTCCCGTGTCGGCGGCGCCGCGCAGGTCAAGGCCATGAAGAAGGTCGCCGGTACGCTCAAGATCACCCTGGCGCAGTACCGCTCCATGCAGGCCTTCGCCATGTTCGCCTCCGACCTGGACGCCGCCACCCGCCAGCAGCTGACCCGCGGAGAGCGGCTCATGGAGCTGCTCAAGCAGCTGCAGTTCACGCCCCATCCGGTCGAGGGAGCAGGTCGTCAGCGTATGGACCGGGGACCAACGGGTACCTCGACGATCTGGACGTCGATGACGTTCTGCCCTTCGAGACCGCCCTTCTCGATCATCTGCGCCGCAACACCGAGATCCTTGGCACCGTCCGACAGCGGCACCTCGACGAGGAGACCGAGGAGTCCCTGCGCAAGGCCGTGAGTCCTTCCGCACCACCCACCTGTCCGGGGGACAAGATGCTCCAGCGAGTAGTCGCCGCCGCCGAGGACGAGGCTCCTGCCGAGACACACCGCCGAGCAGATCGTGCTCAAGAGGGGCTGACGTGGCAGGCAACCAGCGCGTTTACAAGCAGCGCATCCGATCCACCCAGACCTCCAGAAGGTGTTCCGGGCCATGGAGCTCATCGCCTCCTCCCCGGATCGGTGCCGCACGCCGCAACGCGCAGGAGGCGAGCCCTCACGACCACGCCCTGTCCGGAGCCGTTGCCGCTGTGGGCACCTATGCGCGCCTCGATCATCCGATCATTCAGGAGCGCACTGATACCAACCGCGTCGCCGTGCTCGTGGTCACCTCCGACCGCGGTCATGGCCGGGGCCTACCGGCGACCATCCTGCGCGAGTCCGGAGGCTCATCGACCAGCTGGTCGAGGACGGCAAGGAGCCGGTGATCTTCACCTTCGGGCGCCGTGCCTCACTCGACTTCACCTTCCGCCGTCGGGACGTGGAGTACTCCTGGGTGGGGCCAGTCCGATCGACCCACCGATACCGCCATCGATGAGGTGGCGACCATGCTCCTCGAGTACTTTCCTCCTGCCGGCCTCGGCCGGGGGTGGGCTCGGTCCACATCGTCTTCACGCGCTACGTCTCCATGGTCTCCCAGGTCCCCGAGGTCCGCCGCATGCTGCCGCTGACCGTCGTCGATGTCGATGGCCCCGGTCAGATCAACCGGGAGGACATCGTGCGACCCAGCCCGGGTCCACCCGAGGCGTCGGGAGCCGAGCCGCTGTACAATTCGAGCCCCTCCGCCTCCGAGGTTCTCGACGGCCTGCTCAGCGCTACGTCCGCTCGCGCATCCGCAACTCCCTGCTCCAGGCGGCGGCCTCCGAGCTCGCCAGTCGCCAGCAGGCCATGCACCACGCCACGGACAACGCCGAGGACCTCATCATCACCCTACACCCGCCTGGCCAACGCGGCGCGCCAGGGGCGACATCACCAGGAGATCACGGAGATCGTCTCGGTGCCGACGCCCTGGGCGCCGAGTAGGGCGGCGGGCCAGAATCCCAGCTTCTGGCAGAACGGACACGGAAGAACGCATCATGGCTGACACCACCACTCCCGGTACCGGGCGCATCACCCGGATCATCGGCGCCGTCGTCGACGTCGAGTTCCCGCCGGACGCGATCCCCGCGATGTACAACGCCCTCAAGGTGACCATCCAGGCGACCGGCGAGGGCGAGGAGCCGCACGAGATCACTCTCGAGGTCGCCCAGCACCTGGGTGACAACGTCGTGCCGCACCATCTCTCTCCGAAGCCCACCGACGGCCTCGTGCGCGGCTCGGTGGTGCACGATACAGGCGCCCCCATCTCCGTGCCGTCGGCGACATCACCAAGGGGCGCGTCTTCAACGTCACCGGTGAGGTCCTCAATCTCAACGAGGGGGAGCATCTGGAGATCTCCGAGCGCTGGCCCATCCACCGCCAGCCCCCGGCCTTCGACCAGTTGGAGTCCAAGGAGCAGATGTTCGAGACCGGCATCGAGGTCATCGATCTGCTCACCCCTATGTGCAGGCGGCAAGATCGGCCTGTTCGGCGGCGCCGGCGTCGGGCAGAGACGGTCCTCATCCAGGAGATGATCCAGCGCGTGGCCCTCAACCACACGCGTGTCCCGTCTTCGCCGGGGTCGGCGAGCGCACCCGTGAGGGCAACGACCTCATCGTCGAGATGGACGAGGCTGGGGTCTTCGACAAGACCGCCCTGGTCTTCGGGCAGATGGACGACCGCCGGGCACGCGTCTGCGGGTGGCGACTGCGCCTGACGATGGCCGAGTACTTCCGCGACGTCCAGCACCAGGACGTGCTGCTGTTCATCGACAACATCTTCGCTTCACCCAGGCCGGATCCGAGGTCTCCACGCTGCTGGGCCGCATGCCCTCGGCCGTGGGCTACCAGCCCAACCTCGCCGATGAGATGGGCCTGCTGCAGGAGCGCATCACCTCGGCCGGCGGCCACTCCATCACCTCCTGCAGGCCATCCACGTGCCCGCTGACGACTACACCGACCCGGCTCCGGCCACGACCTTCGCCCACCTGGACGCCACGACCGAGCTGTCGCGCGAGGTGGCCGCGCGCGGCATCTACCCGGCCGTGGACCCGCTGGCCTCGACCTCTCGCCTGCTCGCGCCGCAGTACGTGGGCCGGGAGCACTACGAGGTCGCCACCCGGGTGAAGTCGATCCTCCAGAAGAACAAGGAGCTCCGGACATCATCGCGATCCTGGGTATCGACGAGCTCTCCGAGGAGGACAAAGGTCACCGTGGGCCGGGCGCGGCGCATCGAGCAGTTCTGTCCCAGAACATGTACATGGCGGAGAAGTTCACCGGCGTCCCCGCTCCACCGTGCCCGTGTCCGAGACCGTCGGGGCCTTCAAGCCGCATTGCCGACGCGGACTACGACCACCCGCCCGAGCAGGTCTTCAACCAACATCGGCGGCATCGGGGATCTCGAGCGCCGGGCGGCCGGAGAGCACGGCGGCCTCGACATGCCCCGCGCTGACTCGTCGCGGATCGTCTCCCGCACCGAGCCTGGGCAGCGGGCCAGGCCGGGCAATCACATGTCCCGCTGGCCGACGGCGAGCTCGGAATCCTGCCGCGCCAGCCGATCCTGGCGCGATCGTGGGCCGCGGCGCCGTGCGCATCGTGCCCGTCGATGGGCGAGGCCTTCGAGGTTCCGGTGGCCGGTGGCTTCTGCTCGGTGAGCCATGACACCGTCACCGTGGCGGCCGATGCCGCGGGGACAGGGGCCAAGGACGCCGCAGTCAGCGATGTGCTGGCCGAGGCCGTGGACCTCCCGGGTATCCCTGATATCGAGGACTGATCGGAGGCCGGGGCGCATGATGGGACATCCGGTCTGGACGGCGGCAGGCGCGTTGGCGCTGGTCGTGCTCGTCCTGATCGGGGTCTTCATCGTCCGCTTGCGTCGCCTGGCCGGGCGCGTCGGCTCCTTCGAATGCGCCTGCGCCGCCCCGAGGCGGAACCGCTGGATGAGCGGCATCGCCACCTTCGCGCGGAGATCGGTGGAATGGACGCGACTGGTCTCGCTGTCCGTGCGACCGCGTTACCGCTTCGAGCGCGCCGACATCGAGCTCGGTGGGGTCAGCCATAGTGCGGAGGGCAATATCGCCGATGTCGAGTGCGTCTACCGCGGTGAGCGCTTCGATCTGGCGATGGTGGAGGACTCCCACTCCGCGATGGTCGCCTGGCTGGAGTCCGCGGCTCCGACGGAGCCCAAGCTTCTGTAGCTGTAGCCTCTGTGAGCCTGTCGAGCCCTATCCGGAGCCCTATCCGCGGGTCGCGCGCATGGAGACGACGTGGACGAGGTGCTCCAGCGGACCCCGGGCCCACACGGCGAACCAGGCCATGGCGAAGGCGATGAATCCTGTCGACATGACGGCCCACAGCAGGTTGTCCTCAGGTCGGTGGTGAAGGTCCAGGCGTTGAGCGCCCAGATGGCGGCCACGTGCCCGCAGTAGACGGTCAGCGACATCGACCCCGGCGGCCAGCGGGGCGACCACCCAGCGCAGGCGCCGCGGGAGACGAGCTGGAGGAGCGATGACCAGCATGGCCGTTACCGCCCGAGCCCACCGCCTCGAAGTCGTGTCCGTGTGCGTCCCGCGGTGGCCAGGGCCTTTGCGTTGAAGGGGGCGGGATTGACGGGCTGTCCCCCCATGCCGTTCATGCTGTTCATGCCGTTCGCACCGCCGCTCCCGGTGGTGATCCCGGTGCTGCTGTCGGTCGTATCAGCCGCCGTCGCGTCTGTCGCGTCCCTCCCGTCCGTCGTGTTCGCCGATTCGAGGTCCGGGTCCGAGTCCGAGGGCGGTTGCGCGGTATCCGGTGCTGCAGGGGCCGTCGGCCTGCCGCCCCGCGCTCGATTCGCCGATCTGCTGCGCGGACCGGCCCTGCCCGCTGACGCACTGCTCGGCGTCCGCGGGGAGACCAGGTGGTAGGCGTCGGGCTTGTCCGGATTGACGACCCGGCTGACGCTCCAGCCGGCGCCGTAGCCGATCACGGCGCACAGTGCGCCGACCGCGGCCAGGCGCCACAGGTTGCGCGAGCGCGACCAGTCCAGGCGCGACAGGCCCAGCCCCAGGAAGATGTAGGCCATCCACAGCGCGCGCCGTAGAACCCGGTGATGAGGAAGGAGACGACGGCGGCATTGCCGTCCCCCCGACGTCGGGTAGGCGGTCATTCCCAGGTGACTCAGAGCAACGGGTGTGCGAGCTTGATGACCGGCCCGACCACTGCGATGACGGCCGCCAGGATGAACTGGGTTGCGGGGACGCCAGCTCAGGACGGGCAGGGCCAGGGCGAACCAGGCGGCGTAGTGGCAGAATGAGCGCCCACCGGCGGGCCGAGCAGAGCCAGACCCGTGCCCATGGCCAGCAGCAGTGCCGAGCGCACGGTATTCGCGAACGGGTGCGGATCAGCGCCTCGCCCGGTGTGGGTGCAGGCACGGCCGGACATGATGCCGAGCGAGAATCCGGCGATGACGGCGAAGAGCACCGCGGGCGCCCGTGCGCCTGGTCGAGGCACGCCGGACAGCGACGTCGGTCCGCAGGTCGTGAAACCCGTGCGCCGCCATCATGCCGAGCAGCGCCAGTCCTCGGGCGGCGTCGAGTCCTCCCAGGCGGTTCGGTCGGCGGTGCCGGTGAGGGAGGCGCCGCGGCATCGGGGCAGGATCACCCGTGGCGCAGCGCGTCCGAATGCGCAGACGACGGCTGCGGGTGGATGCCGCCGGGCGGGGCGGTGTCGGAAGGTGTAGACGTCACGAGGGACATCGGTAGCAGTCCTCGGGTAATCACAGCGTTAACGGGGCGGAGGTGCGGTAAGACGCCGGTGAGACGCCGCTGATGGGCAGGGGAGCTCCGGACCTGTAGGCTGCCGGGGTGCGTCGTCATTGCCAGCTGCTCCGTGGACTACTCCGGGCGCCTCGACGCCCACCTGCCCCGGGCCACCCGCCTCATCATGGTCAAGGCGACGGCTCGGTCCTCGTGCATTCCGATGGGCTCCTACAAGCCCCTGAACTGGATGAGTCCGCCCGCCCGGCTCAGCGCAGGCCGATCCCGACGACGAGGATCGCGGGCCGGCCGTCGTCGCCCGGTGGAGGTCGCGGCCAAGACCGATGATCGGCTCGTCATCCGCATCTTGAGATCCTCTCCGATGCCAGCGCGGATCTGGGCGTCGATCCGGGGCTGACCAAGGACGGGGTCGAGGCTCACCTCCAGGAGCTCCTCGCCGAGCAGATCGAGGTCCTGGGGACCGGCTATCGGCTCGTGCGGCGCGAATACCCACGGCCATCGGACCGGTGGAGCATCATAGCAAGGACGCCGACGGCGGCTCGGTGGCCGTCGGCTCGCGCGTGGGCGGCATCGACGGCGTCGAGCAGCTGAGCCGCTACTCGAGCGCTGAATCGTGATCCGGTGCTGGCTCCTGTGCAGGGGTCTTCGCTCAGACCATCAAGCCCGCAGGCCCGGGTTTTGGCCGAGGACCGGGGCATCCGCTGCGTCGTGCTCGACTACGAGCGCCATGCGCGGCATGGACGATCCCGGCGCCCGCCTCTTCTGACGTCTGAGCTGTTACTGGGGAGCCTCCCCTCGGCCGCCAAGCCCGCCCAGATCAGCCAGACCGGCGAAGCCGGCAGGCCCGCTGCCTCCGCCCTGCCGCGTCAGGTGTCGCTGCTGCGGATCGTCGCCCATGGGCTGATCGAGGCGACCGCCGCGCCGACGCCCGTCGAGGCCGTGCGCCGCCAGCTCGCCGTTCAGGGCGGCGGGTCTCCGCCGTGCCGCACGCCCTGATCGTGCGCACCCCGACCGGCACCGGCGGTGATGTGGCGGACGCAGCTTCGAGCGCAGGGACCTGGTCCCGCTCCTGGCCCATGCGCGGCACCGTCCATATCACCACCGCCGCCGATCACCACTGGCATCGCGCGCGGCGCTCAGGCACCACATGGATGCGTGGGTGCCGCTCAGGTCGAGTTCGGCGTCGACGAGGCCCTGTGCGCGCGCGCCGCGGAGGCTGCTCTCGCCGCGATCGGGCGGCACGGGCTGCCGCGCCTCGAGCTGCTGGGTCTGGAGCGAGGCCGGTCTCATGGGGCCCTTCCAGGGTGCGAACGTCTCGTCCTACCGGCGCCGTCACCTTCTGGTCCGCCTCAGGCCGAGGGGTTCTGGGTCGAGGGCCGCGGATCGGTAACGAGCATCTGGTGATCGACGCCGGTCAGCTCGGCGCCGACAGCGGGCCGGTCGGGTCCGGGAGTCGGCCGGGGCGGTCGGGGCACGTTGCGGCTCTGGCCGAGATCGCCCGCCGCTACGCCACCAGTCAGGCGTCAGCGCCGAGGACCTGGCCAGGTGGACGACCCTGCCCAAGCGGGAGGCCGCCCGGGCGCTGGAGGACGCCGTGGAGGAGACCCGGGCCGCGGACTGCAGCGTCGATGCGGCCTCGGCCCGGGTGCCCTGGTGCGCGCGGTCGTCGAGGCGGCGCGCGGAGGTCTGCGAGTCCTGGGGTCGAGGCGGGTGCCGTCCGCGGGCTCGCTCTACCTGCGCGCCGATCTGTCGAGTTGCTCGACGCCGGTCTCAGGCGGGCTCGGGCGGCGCGTTTCGCCCTCCTTCGACGAGCTTCACGTCGGCTACAAGGATCGCAGCTGTGACCGACGCCTCCGGCGAAACGGCTCATCTGCCCGTCGTCCAACGGCATGTTCCGCCCGCTCCTGGTGGACCGGGGGCGACTGGTGAGCGTGCGGCCCGTGGGCGAGGCGTGCTCTGGCTGGGTGCGGGAGCGCGCCCTCGGCCCGGGTCGGCACTGACCACAGCTCGGGCGGTGGCCGCCGTCGAGAAGCGCCTGGCCCGGTAGGGCACGGTGAGCGCGGTAAGGCGCCGCGGTAGGGCGTGCGGCTCTGCTAGTCAGCCCGTCGAGGCCGACATCCTCGAACGAGATCGACGGTGACGCCGTCGCCCTCGTTCGAGGAAGTCGACCTCGACGCCGCTGATCTCTTTCTACGAATGAGTTTGCATCCCAAACTTCTCGAGGTATCCTTCTTGTATCAGTTTGAAACATCGCAAACTCATCTGTAGACTACGAGAGTTCGGGTTATGGAACGCCTGTCCAGACGCGGTTCGCGGCGGCGGCCGCTGTCGGCGAGGAGCGAGCGCAGCACGGCCGCCACTGCCGCTGCCACCGCTACAACTGCTGCCGGCGCGCAGTACGTGATGGAGTGGGAGGGGGTGTCCAAGCGCTATCCGGTGCCGATGCGCTCGCCCTCGACGACGTCTCGTCTCGGTCCGCCGGTGAGATCGTCGTCCTCGTCGGCCCCAATGGCTCGGGCAAGACCACGGCCATGGAGATGGTCTCCGGTCTGCGCCTGCCGACCGCGGGCAAGGTTCGCGTCGCCGGCCGGGAGGTGCGGCCCTCGGGGGAGCAGCGGATGGTCGTCGGCGTTCAGCTCCAGGAGGCGGGCCTGCCTCGGCGGCTCAAGGTCGGTGAGGCCATCCGCGCCGTGGCGTGCCTGTACGACGATCCCGGCCGCTGTAGATCGTCTCCCAGCTCGGCCTGAATGACTATATGACATCGTCGGTCGGCTCCCTGTCGGGCGGGTGGCAGCGGCGCCTGGACGTCGCCCTGGCCTGCATCGGCCGTCCCCGCGCCCTGGTCCTGGACGAGCCGACCAGTGGGGTCGATCCGGTGGCGCGGGCGGAGCTGTGGGAGTTCCTCAGGCGGCGACGCCACGAGGGCACGGCGGTCCTGGCCTCGACGCACGATCTGAGCGAGGCCGAGGCCTATGCCGACAGGCTGCTGGTGCTCAACCGGGGCCGCCTGGTTCTTCGGGGTCCGGTCGAGGAGGTGCTGGGGCTCGCCGGCGGGCGGTGGAGGCTGCGCCTGATCGGAGTCGATGCCGCTGTTGATGCCTGGGCGCGGTGTCACGATGTCGAGTTCATCGGCGGCGGCGACACCCGAGTCTCGTGGGCTCAAGGAGGAGGTCGTGCGGGTCGGCGAGCAGGTCGAGGCCGCCATGAGCGCGGCGAGCTGGGCTACCAGGACGTGCTGCGCGGACCGATCCGTCTCGAGGACGTCTTCACCCATGCGTGACCGTCGGCGCAGCCGATGCGGAAGGGCGGGAGGCACGATGAACCAGTCCATGAAATCCGCGAAGTCCCAGAAGAAGTCCATCGGCCGGAGTGGGAGAACAAGAGCGATGGAGAATGCAGTTCAGCCTTCAGGCCCGGCAGTCTCGTTCGGCGCACCCTGGTCGGCGGATCCTGCTCGTGTGGGCGCGCCAGGAATTCATGTTGCTCCTGCGCGAGCCCGTCGCGGTGTTCTTCTCCCGGTTCCCGCTGATCATATATCGTCTTCATCGGTATTCCCTACGGCTCCACCGAGATCGCCCCCGGCGTGCACTTCATTGACGCCATGTTCTCCTCCTCATCCTGACCGTGGCGGCCAACCTCCTGCTCATGGGTCTGCTGATCTACCTGGCTCGAGCTGCGGGTCGGGGTGTGGACCGGCGATACGCGGTCCTGCCTCTGCCGGGCCGACTGTTCGCCTCGGGCGTGCTGGCCTCCATGCTGATTCTGCTGGCCGGCTCCTCGGCGGTCATCGTCATGGTGGTCGGGCTGCGCGACGGCCTGCGGAACAGTCTGTGGAGTCCCGTCTATCTTCTGCTCCTCATCGGCTCGATTCTCTGGCTGTCGGCGCTGGGGTTTCTCATCGGGGCACTGCGCGTCTCAGCCCGTACCACCCAGGCCCTGTCCGCCGCGATCTTCTTCATCATGTTCTTCGGCTCGGGCGAGCCGTGCCCCTGGAGGGCCTGCCCGAGATCCTTCAGAAGGTCCTGGAGTGGAATCCGCTCAAGCAGTGGCTCGACGTCATGGTCGGGGTCTACACGGGCACCGGGGCGAGTCGCACCGAGTGGCTGCGACTGCTCCTGGCCCTGCCCATGACCACGATCTGCGCCCTGGGCGGCCTGCAGCTGTGGAAGCAGAGGGCTGATGAGCGTGCCATCCTCGTCGTCCCGGCCCAGTCGTCTGCCCTGGTCCAACCGGCCGAATCGGCCGGACCACTCGAGCCGGCCAGACCGCTCGAACCGGACCGGTGCCGCTCCGCTGCGGCGCGCGCCGCAGCGAGTCCGTCTCGGTCTGGGTGCGGCGGTCGCTGCTGGTAGTCGAGACTGCTCGAAGTGATCGCTCTCCTGATCTCCCCCGAGGGGATTCCCGGGTGGCTGCCCGCCGCCCGCAGCTGGACGTATCTCTGGGTCATCCTCGGCTGGCTCGTGTCCAGCGCGGTCATGCTCTGCGCGCGCCATTGGGTCGGCGCGGTGTCGGCGGCCTGGCTGTTCATCATGTCGTCGATCGGCTCTGTCAGCTTGCTCAAGAGAGGTCATGTGATCCTGGGGACTCTGGAGCTCGTGGTCTGCGCCGTCACTGGGCGGCCTGCTCCCTGGCGGTTGCCGCGGGCGCATTCCGCAGGCGCGGCAGGGAGACGCGGTGAGTGCGCGAGGCGATTGTGACTCACTCGGTCAGCAGACGTCAGACGTCCGGAGTTACACTCCGGGCATGAGCAGCGTTGCCACGGCCCTGCGCGGGCGAGTCGTCACTCCCGTCGAGATTATCGAGGACGGCCTGGTCGTCGTCGCCGAGGGGCACATCGCATGGGTGGGGGCCGCCGCCGAGTCAGAGCGCGCCGGCTGGGGCGACCTGCTCGTCGACGCCGTGGTCGCCCCCGAGCGGCTACCTGCTGCCCGGCCTCGTCGACGTCCACTGCCACGGCGGCGGCGGGGAGTCCTTCCCCAATGCCGAGACTGCGGATCAGGCCATGGTCTCCATCCTGGAGCACCGCCGTCACGGCACCACCAGCCTGGTGGCCTCCTGCGTCACCGCGTCCGCCGACGTCCTGAGGGCGCGCACGTGCGTCCTGGCCGATCTGTGCGACGCGGGCGAGCTCGCCGGCATCCACTTCGAGGGGCCGTTCGTATCGGTGGAGCGCTGCGGCGCCCAGGACCCCACCTACATCATCGCGCCCGATGCGGCCCTGACCCGCAGAGCTCATCGAGCTCGGCCGCGGCACGTGGTCACCATGACGATCGCCCCGGAGAAGCCCGGCATCACCGGCGGCGACGGCGTCGTGGCCGCGCTGATCGTACGGCGGGGCCCTGCCCTCCTTCGGGCACACCGACTCCGAAGCTCGCTCCGGTGCGCGCGGGACTGGCCGACGCCTCGGCCCGACTCGCTGCGCGTGTCCGTTCCGGCCAGCCGGTGCGCTCGACCCGCTCCACCGCCACCCACCTGTTCAACGGCATGCGGCCCATGCACCACCGCACGCCCGGCCCGGTGCCGGGTTCCTCGCCGCCGCCCGGCGGGGAGTGCGTCCTGGAGATGATCGGCGACGGCGTCCATCTGGCTCCGGCGATCGTCCTGGACATGTTCGAGACCCTTGGGCGGGAGAACGTCATCCTGGTCACCGACGCCATGGCGGCCGCGGGCATGCCCGACGGCGACTACGTGCTGGGGCCCGCCGCGGTCACGGTGGCCGATGGGGTGGCGCGCCTGACCGAGGGCGGTGCGATCGCCGGGGCACCGCACCTGATCGATGTCGTGCGCACCACTCTGGCGCGGTGGGGTCGATCTGGTCGATGCCGTCTACGCCGCGTCCTGTCAGCCGAGGTCCTCGCGGCGACGACTCGATCAGGGGCCCTGGAGCCCGGCAGGTGGGCGGACCTGGTGGTTACCGATGCCGATCTCGCGCCCGTGCGCGTCCTGCGTCGTGGCGAGGTCGTCGTCTCGAGCAAAGCGCCTAACGCCGAGATCGGTCGTAACCGCGCCGAGATCGGTCGTATTCCGCCTCGAGATCGGTTGCGCTGTCGCCGATCTGCTGCTCGCCGACGGTTTCGAATTGCGGCATGTGGCCTTTGTCCACGAGTTCGTCGTGCGTGCCTCGACGTCGGGTCGGCCGGCTGAAATCGAACCGATCTCGAGCCGGAACTCGACCGATCTCGGTATGGGGTGTGGATGGGTAGGCCTGGCGGGTGTGGTTGCCATCGGTGTTGCACATGGGAGACTGGGGTCTCTGCGGAGTGGGGGCTGGTTTTTGTTGGAATGACGGGCTTATCCGGCGAGCGTCGTGTGCGGCGGTCGGGCTCCCATGTGCGGTGAGGGGGGTCTGCGCATATGGGAGTGGGATTGTGGTCGTTGCTGACGGCGCTGTTCCGCATGATTCCGCGGGTTTCCCCGGCGCGGAGTGCGCGCGAGTGTGCAACATCGGCCGCCCCGGCACATGCGGGTATCAGCAGAGCCGTCCCGCGGCGGTGCAACCCGGCTCATATGCTCTCCAGTCCCGAGACCACCCCACCCGAGACACTCACAGACACCCATCCCGTTCCAGATGTACTGACGCACCACAATCTCGACGCGGAACTCGACCGATCTCGGCACGGGTTTCGACCGATCTCGAGCCGGAGCTCGACCGATCTCGGCACGGGCTTTCGACCGATCTCGACGACACAGGAGTGCCTCAGCTCTGCACAATGATCAGCTCGTCGAAGTCGGCGTCGCAGTGGCTCGCCGTGTCCGAGGGGTGAAGCAGCGGTCCAGCGATGCATCATGGCTTCGGACCTACCGGCAGGGCGTTGTGTCTGCCCGGCTCGCTCGAGCGGCCGGTCGTCGGGGCCTCGGGCCGAGGCGTCCTCGTTGTTTTGCTGTTGTCGTCTCTGCTGTCCTGCTGGTTTCACCTGCCTCGTCCCGCCCCGCGGCGATCACCGAGGAGTGGCGTCCGTGAGGCCGCCAGGGGTCCTCGATCGACGCCCGGATCCGGGCCTGTTCGCGCTTGAGATCATTGACGATGTCTCGCAGATCGGGCGAGGCGGCCTGCGCGCTCGGTCAGGGCACGGCAGGACGGTGCGGATGGTCGCGGTGCTGAGGCCGGCGTCGAGCAGCTGTCGGATGCGGCGGGCCACCTCGACGTCCTGGCTGCTGTAGTCGGTAGCCGGAGGCGTTGCGCGGGCACGAGGAGCTTCTGCTCCTCGTAATAGCGGAGAGAAGTCGAGTGGGGATGCCCGTGCGGTCGGTGACTTCGGAGATGCGCATGTGGGCTGCCTCCCGTCGGGCGATGATCGGTTGATGCCCGGGCATCTTGCCCTCACATTGATGTGAAGGTTGATCCTATCAGGGTGAATGCCGAGCAGTCCTCTCCGACCGATCCGGATCCATCCGCCGCCCAATCCGCCGCCTCGTCCGTCACCTCCGCCGCTCGGTCCCGCATCGGGCGCGCCGTCGTCCTGGCCGGATCTCGTGCTTCTGGTGTTCTGCACGGGCACCGCCGAGTACCCTGGTATCCGGAGTCCTCCCGCAGCTCGCCGCCGACGTCTCGTCAGCATTGCGGCCGCCGGCCAGATCGTGACCGCCTACGCACTCGGAGTCGCGATCGGCGGACCCGTCGTCACCGCGCTGACCGCCCGCCTGCCGAGGAAGGGCCTGGCCCTGGCGCTGGGGGCGGTCTTCATCGCAGGCACGGCGATCACCGTGATCGCGCCGTCTCACGCGTGGGTGATCGCGGGCCGAGTGGTCCTCGGCATGCAGCCAGGCCACGCTATTCGCCATCGGCCGACCACCGCGACGGGCCTGATGGGGCAGGCGCGGCGAGGGACGGGCGATCGCGATCGTCGGCTCGGGCTCACGATCGCCACCGTGCTCGGCGTCCCGATGGAGCGCCCTGCTGGGTGGCAGTACGAATTGGCGGATGCCGTTCGTCATCGTCGCCGCGGTCGCTGCGCTCGAGTGCTGCTGCTCGCGACGGCCATGCGAACGTACCCCGGCCCCCACCACCGGCGTGGGCGATGAGATCCGGACGCTGCTGCGCGCTCCGGTCCTGCTCGCGGTCGCGACCACGACCATCGGCTTCGCCGGCGTCGGCCTCGTCTTCACCTACCTCGCGCCCCTGCTCTCCGAGTGACCGGAATCGCCGCCGGGACGATCCCTGGTCTCCTGCTGGCCTGACGGAAGTCGGCGGCTTCATCGGCAATCTGGTCGCCGGGCGCCTGGCCGATCTCTCCGTGAGGGCAACGCTTGTCGGGGTGCTCCTCGCGCTGATCCTCACCCTGGCGGTCTTCCCCCTTCTGGCCCCGCGCCCGGCACCGATGATCGGGGCCGTCCTGATCCTGGGCCTGCTCTCGACCGCCACGATCGCACCGCTGCAGTCACTCGTGCTGCACCATGCCGGAGCCGCGCCGACCCTGTCGCTGGCCGTCAACGTGGGCGCCTTCAATCTGGCCAATGCGATCGGGCCGCTCTCGGCGGACTGGGCGCCGCCGGGGCTGCTGCGCTGGAGCGGATTCGGGGCGCGCTCCTGGCGGCGGCCGGTCTGGGCCTGGCAGCCGCCGCCCTCCGCATGGATCGCGAGGCCCGCTGGGGCCGGTCGGACGATCACGCGCGGAGATCGCGGTCGTAACGGCTGCGCCCGCAGTATCAGAATGATCAGCGCCGATAGCCCTTCCTACCGGGGTGCCCGAGGTTGATGGTGGTGCCGATGCCGGCCTCGCTTGGGCACAGATGAGCGAGGGATCCTCCGATTGATGTAGAACATGCCTGACACGGGGCGTCGTGTCGCGCGACACCGACGGCGTCGCCCCCAGTGCGACTCCAATGACGCAGACGGCGGTTCCTGAGAGTGAGTGAGGGCGAGCATCAGGGCCTTCCGCCCACGGGGAGAGCGTGTCGAGGCATCGGGCTGCGCTGTCCAGGATGTTTGCTCGGTGCGGCCGTGGGCCAGGGCCTCGGCTAGCAGGATGCGCAGCCGCTCCTCCCAATGTGCGGTGCTGTGCCGGTCTGCGGCGGGGGCGGGAGAGATGACCGTGCCCGACTTTGCGTTGGTGACCACCAGTCCCTCGGTGCGCAGGAGCTCGTAGGCCTTGGAGACGGTGGCCGGGTTGATGGCGAAGGCCGAGGCGAGCGTGCGCACGATGCGAGGCGGTCGCCCGGCGCAGCTCGATCGGGCGGTGCCCTCGACGACGCGGTTGCGGATCTGCTGATAGACCGGGGTGGGGGAGAGCGGGTCGATCTCGATGTCTCATGATGAACTCCCTCTGTGCTATCTGTATGAGTAATAGTAGGACAGAGGAGTTAGCGCTATCGCGTCATTTTGCTCCTTCCGCACGGGCTTGAAGAGGCGCAGCAAGGGGAAATGAGCAGTAAGCGATGGGTGGTGTGGAAGTTGCCCGCCTCAGCCTCCAGGCCGAGCAGTCGGCGGAGTAGACCGCCTGGCCGGAGTGCTGGGCGGCGTCGTCGATGATGGAGGCCAGCCGTGAGGCGCGGGTGACCGGCGGCTGCCAGGAGTGGTCGATGACCTCGTCGAGGGATGCCGTCCAGGCCGGTCAGGTAGTCGCGGATGAGCGCGTAGGCGGCGTCGAGGTAGTCGGTCAGGACGGCGAGGTCGCTCACGCGCACCAGGGCGGCCTCGCCCGGGCGCGTGGCGCCAGTCCCCGGTGTCGTCGGGCAGCGGCAGGGCGAAGCGCTTGCTGAAGCCGGCCGAGGTCCACAGTGCGTCAGTGCCGGCCAGGCCGAGACCTGCAGGTCGATCTCCCGGGCCGTGTGCCAGGCGAGCCAGGTCAGGGAGTCGATGCGCGGCGCGGTCGTCGGGGCGGGCTGGGTATTCGCCTGCTCGACGGGTGACGCCGTCCAGGCGCGGTCGAAGCGCCTGCGGGAGCGGTCCGAGGAGGCGGTCAGGAGGGTCGGCCAGGGGTGGCGCTGGTGCTGCTGGTGGGGGTGTCTGTGGGCGTCCGCTGCTCTCGCTCATGCCTCCACCGTATGCGCGTCTGCGACGGGCTGCGGAGGGGCCGCGCTGCCGGGGCTCGGGCTGGGGGCTCGGGGCCCGGCCCTGCACTTTTAAGGGGTTGTTTTCGTGTCTCACCCCGATCCTATTCTGTTGTCATGTTCGAGAGCTGGGTGCTGCTGGGCTGTCCGCGGAGGTCGCCGGGGCGGTGCTGGTGGTGTGCTGCTGTCGGGCGGTGTCGGCTCGGATGCGTTGGCGGGGCTTGTCGGGATGGTGCCGGGTCCCGGACTGGCGGCCGCGATCGAGCGGTTGGTGGAGCCTTTGCTGGTCCGGTTCCGGGGCCGACGGCGCTGCTGGCGGCGGGTGACGACGGCGGGAGTGCATCCGGTGCCGGGGCTGCGGGGGCCGACGATGACGGTGCCGGCCTTGTCGGGGACGTCGTGGATCCGGGTGAGCGGGCTCTGGCGGATGCCGCCCGGGCGCTGGTCGTCGACGGCGCCGGGTCCGATGTGCTGGTGGGCTTGGGTGCGGACGTGCTGAGCGAGGCAGTGGCGGCGTGCGGTCGTCTGGCCAGTTGGGCGCAGTGGGCTCAGGCGGTGGTGGCCGAGTGCCTGGCGCGGTGCCCGGATATGAGCGGTGAGCCCTGGATGCCCTCGCGCGATGATCAGTGCTGCGATGGCGGATCTCGGCGGATGCTCGGGGCCGGGCCGATCGTGATGGCCGGGAGCAGAGTCGATCGGCGTCGTCTGGGGCGTATGCGGCGGGGCGCTGGAACGCCGTCAGTGAGATCGCGTGTCGTCTGGGCGTCTCGCGCACGCGGTCCTCTCACCTGGTTGATCGGGGAGCAGGACTGTTGGACGGCCGTTTGAGGGCGACTTCGGGCTGCATCGAGTGGGATTGTTGGATGAGTCCAAGGCCGGTCTGCTGGTACGCTGCCTGGTGGAGGAGCCCGCCGTTGTGGCCGAGGCAGGCAGGAGCGGGTAGTGGGCGGGCCGCACCGCACGAGTGCTCAGGTGGGCAGGGATGTGGACAAGGCTCTGACGGCTTTGGATCCCGATGGGACCAGTGCCCGGGCCAGGCGTCATCGTGCGGGACGTCATGTGACTCGGCCTCGCGAGGCGGCTACGGGGGTGTGCGAGATGCGCATACTCATGCCCCGCCCCGATGCCTTCCTGGTGGACGCCACCCTGGACGCCATCGCCGCCTCGGCGCGTGCGACGGGGATCGGCGCACTCGGTCAACTGCGCGCCGACGCCCTGGTGTCAATGAGTCTGCACGCCTTGAAGTCCAGTCAGCATCGAGCTGCTGCTCAGTCCTCCGGGGCGGAGGATGCCGCCTTCGCAGCTGCGGATGAGCCCAGGGCTGCGGGCGGAGGAGGGGCAGCGGGTGCGGATGAGATGAGAGCTGCAGATCCAGCGGCCTCAGCGGACTCAACGGCACCCGCGGACCCAGCGGATCTGATGCCCGACGGCGTTCCGCTTCGAGGGCTATTGACCGTTTTAGCGACGTGGTCGGCCATACCGCCCCGTGGTGGATGCCCTCGGGCGCTGGTCCCGTGGTCCTGCCGCCGGGGTTGACGGTCAATGTAGACGTCACCGTTCCCTTGGACCACCTGGTCGACCTTCTCGAACCTGAGTTCTCCGGGAACGGTTCATCCGAAAGCTGTCGGCTGTCACCGCTGCGCCCGGCAGCGGGCCGTCCGGTGGTGGAGTGCTCGACGGCGGGCTGCCCGGTCACGGAGCGCTCGGTGGCAGGCCTCCGGATGACGGGCCGACCGCTGGTGCGCCTCTAGATGGCGGGCCGCCTGGTGACGGGCGGTCCGATCGCTCGGTGGTGGAGTGTCCGCTGGCGGCCCCCAAGACAGCAGGTCGCCCAGTGACGGAGCGCTCGGCGGCAGGCCTCCTGACGGTGGGCAGTCCGATCGCTTCAATGAGGGACCGTCCGGCGGACTACCAGGCCTTGGCCGCGTTGATTCCGCTGTGCTCGAGGGCGGTTCGCCTGGCAGACGCCTTCTCCGAAAGCGGCTCGCGTGGTTTCGCTGCGCCTATTTCGTGATCGACTGATTTCGGTCTGCCCATTTCCGAGTCGCCTGGCCCCTGCAGAAGATGCGAGGGCGCTCAGGCCGTCCGCTCGCTCGTCCAGAGCCGGGCAGACTGCAGCAGGACCGCTGGAGGCCTCGCTGGGCACGGCCGGGAGGAATGTGCCCAGTACCGCCGTGGTCGCCAGGGCGCTGGCAGCGCAGGACCTGGCGTCGTCTGGTCACCGATCCCGTCTCGCACATGGTGGATGGGCCGTACCGCTACCGTGCCGCCCGCCGCTCTGGCGGATCTGGTGCGTCGCTCGCGGACGTCATGCACCACCCTGGTTGCGACGTGCCGGGCGCGGCTGCGACGTGGACCGATATCGTTCCGCGGGCCGGTGGCGGCATCACCTCCCTACGAGAACCTGACCTGCCTGTGCCGAGCGCACCACCGACTCAAGCACACCCCCGGCTGGGCACCGACCCGCACCTCCACCGGTGCCCTGATGTGGCGCACTCCTACCGGTGCCCGCTACCACTGTGCACCGACGGTACCGTGACCATGCTGCCCGCCGCACCGGACCCCGTCAGCAGGTCCGTCCTGCGGTCCGTGTGCCCGACGCCCCTGCAAGAGATCACGCCCGCGGTCTCGACCGCTTGGCCAAAGGACTTGCCGAGTCCGATCCCGCCGGGCGCAAGACAGTACCGGTGTTAACGACTCGGGGTCCCCGTCCTGGCCAGAACCCCGGTGAGCTTCGAGACCGTCCTTACTCTCGAGCCCTCCACGAGCTCGGTCTGACGCTGCTCGACGCCATCCCACCCTTTGAGACACCTCTGAACTGGTCAGGCCCAAGAGGGCGGTCGCGAAGCAGCCGGCCGCTGGCTCCTTCCGATCATTCAGGCGAAGACGACGGTGCGCTGCCGTTGAGCAGCACGCGATGCTCGGCGTGCCAGCGCACCGCCTGGGCGAGCACGCGGCGCTCGACGTCCTGCCCCTTGGCGCGCAGGGTCGCCACTGGTCCTCGCGAGCGGCGCGAGTGACGTCCTGCTCGATGATCGGCCCTCGTCCAGATCCGCCGTCACGTAGTGGGCGGTCGCGCCGATGAGCTTGACGCCCGCCGATGCGCCTGACGGTAGGGGCTGGCGCCCTTGCAGCTGGGCAGGAAGGAATGATGGATGTTGATGACGCCCCCGTGCAGGCGCTCGCACAGGGCGGGGAGAGATCTGCATGTAGCGCGCCAGCACCACCAGCTCGACGTCGGGCGTCGCTCGACCAGCCGCAGCAGCTCGGCCTCGGCCGCCTCCTTCGTCTCCGCGTGACCGGAATGCAGGTGAAGGGCGCCCCGTAGAACTCCGCGACGGGCCGCAGGTCCTCATGATTGCCGACAACGCCCACGACGTCGATCGGCAGCCCCTGACTACGTGCCCGGAACAGGAGATCGGTCAGGCAGTGCCCCTCCTTGCTCACCATGAGGGTGCGCGAGGCCGCCCGACTCATCGAGGCTCCAGGTCATCGTAGGTCTCCGGCGAGCTCGGCGAGATCGCTTCTCCAGCTCCTCGCGCGGAACCGTGGTCATGACCTGGACGCGCATGAAGAACAGGCCGGAATCCTCGTCGCCGAACTGCTTCGACTCGGTGATGTTCCCACCGCGGCGCGCCAGCACCCCGGAGACGGCGTGGACGATGCCGGGCCGGTCCGGGCAGGACAGCGACAGGACGAGATGGCGGATCCGAAGCGGCCGAGGCTGAGAGGCCGGAAGCGGCTGGGGAGGTTGGAGACTCTCGACGCGGACGGCGTGGCGGGTGCTCGTGGCACGCAGCCTCAGACGCCGTTGCTCTCACGTGCCGTCACGTGCCCTGCCCGGATGCATGCCGTTCGGAACCTCGGCGGTGGAGGAATGATCGGCGCCGCCCGCCGGCCCCGGGCATCTGGGAGCCTCTTCACGTGCCTCTCATGTGCTCCGCTCGGCAGCGCGCTCGGCCTCCCGCCTCGGCCGCCTGCCCTGCCTCGGGCCGCCGGCCCTCGCCCTGCAGCGCAGCGCTCCCACCCGCCGATCGCGCACAGGCCGATGACGATCAGCCTGACTTCCCACGCCGTCAGCGCCCACAGCTTCGTCTCCCCATAGGCCGGATCCAGCGTCTGAATCCCCACAGCTGCGGTGATGAGGGCCATGAGCCCCACGGAGACCGCCTGGCCGACCCGCTCGCCCCCGGACCCGCCGTGGAGCGCCGCGATGAGTGAGTTGGCCGTGAAATAGAGCCCCACGAGCACACTGAGAGCCTCGATCGTGTCGTTGAAAAGCCCCTCGGAGACGAACAGCAGGCCGGTCCAGGCCACTGACGCGACCGTGACCGCCGTCGCCCGGGACGTGCGCGTCAGCGCCCCCGCCCAGGAGGGACCTCGCCGGCGTCGGCCATCGCCTCGATCCGCGGGCCGTGGGGATGAGCGTGGAGCCCAGGCTCATGACCGCCGAGGAGATCACGGCGATCCTGACGATCGGATTGCCGGTCACGGGAGTCGGATCGACGGCGCTGTAGGCCGTCCCGCCGACCACGGAGAAGGCCACCAGGGCCGCCATGGTCAGTACCGTCACGCGCTGGGGCGCGCCGACGGCGGTGTGCTCGGTGAGCGCGAAGATCGCGTCGAAGCCCCAGTAGGCGAAGACCGCGAGCAGGACCGCGCGGAACCAGTCCAGCGGCGATCCGGTCACCGGGCGCCAGGCGCACCGCGCCCCCGCCATGAGCGCGACGCACGATCGATCGCACCGATCCCGCGATCTACCGCCAGTACCGCAGCACCGCCATGGACGCGCAGCTTAGAGGTCGATGACGGCGGCGAGCGGTCAGCGCGCCGCCGCTGGAGCGCCTTCACCGGTGTCGGGGCGACCGCCAGAAGGTCGCGGCCACATAGCCATTCCCGAGGTGGCGATGATGCTCGTGACGCCAGGCAGGAACCCGGCGAACCAACCGGTGGGGCAGGCGCCGTCGCACCCAGGTAGACGCTGCCCTGTGCGGGTCCCGCCGATCGTTGGCGCTCATGCCCTGGGCCACGAGGGGCCGCAGGTATCGCCGCCACGATGTACACGTACGGCGGTGCCCGAGCCGACCACAGTGCGGCGATGAGCGGCGCGGGTGACCATGATCGAGTACCACGGCGCGGTCGCGAGACGGCCAGCGGGCGCGGTGCCCTGGGCGATGCCAGGAGAGCTGAGGCCGGGCGACCGGGATGACCGGGATGACGGGAAGTCGACTGAGAGTGCGGGGGCGGGTGCGGCGATGCGGGTCCCAGTGGGGCTCCTCAGATGCCGGATCCGGCTGGGCACGAAGCGTGCAGTAGTGGTCCGCGATGGGGCCGTCGGACCTCGCGGATGCCCAAGCCGCAGCACCTCGCCCACCACGCAGGTCCCCAGCACCGGGCGGTTGTGCGGGTGATCCGGAGCCGAAGCCGGGCGGCTTGCAGAACTCCTGGATGACGTAGCCCTCGACGCCCCAGCGGCTGGACGATGTGCCTGCCTCGCCGTGCGGCTCGATGTCTCGCGCTCGCGGGTATGCAGCGGCTTGATGACGTACTCGGACATGCCCATGGTGTCGTGTCGCGCGCGGGCGTCGTCGGGTACATGTAGGTGGGGATGAGATTGGCGTGACGCGGGTAGAGGTACCACAGCGCCGCGGACAGCGCGTGCGGACGGAACGTCGTCCACAGGCGGGCTGGACCAGTAATCCGGCTTGAGGGAGGCAGATGGCCGGCCGAACTCCTCGAACACCATCTCCTCCCACGGGTAGAGCTTGAAGATCGCCTCGAGATGGAGGTTCCTCATCGGTGAAGCGTGCATTCTCCCGGTCGAGGCCGATCTGTTTCATCTCCACGAGCTTGTTTTCAGGCTCGCCTGCACGGCGGTGTCCATGATGTAGCCCGTGGTCGCCGAGGTCCTCGCCGGAGTCATCGGCGTCGGTGTAGGCGAAGTGGTACATGGGGGCGGACGCTGGCGCCCGCCCAGGTGGTCGTCGATGCGCTTCCACTGGGCGATGAGCTCCTCGTGCAGGCCGCCCCACTGGTCGATGCCCGTCATCCCCGCCTTGGAGGTGGACGTCCCTCGTGCCAGTACCACTGGATGAGGGCGGCCCGAGCAGGCCGGTGGGGGTATCGGCGTTGTAATTCCAGCATCCGCGGCGGGCGGCCGTCATTGCCGGAGTAGATGAGGTCGAAGCGCGAGTAGAAGAGGATCGTCGCGCCCAGCGAGGCCTTGGCGTACTCGACCGCCCTCGCGCGGGATGCCCAGGTTGAAGGGCGAACCGGCGACGGGACCTCGGCGAGGAATCCGGCCGCGTCCCTCGCCATGAGGTGGAGGTTCTCTGCTGGCCATCTCCAGGGTGTCCACCTCGCCTCGCGGTGAGCTCGTGGCAGGCGTGCTCGTTCCAGTAACTGGTGCGACGCCCGTGATGATCGGTGGTGTCGGAGACATCGAGGCCTCTGGAGCGCGACGGTCTCCTGCCAGCCCTGGCGCGGCGACATCGGGACAGCGCTGCAACCGTCAGGACCCTGATCCGTGTCCGGAGCCGGGGCCGCCTCCGCGCTGAGGTGCCCGAGCCGCGCGAGTAGGAGCCGCCCGAGCGCTTGGAGGTGGTGACCTTGCTGCACCGAGGGCGCGGCTTGGAGCTCGCGAAGCCGGAGGCACTTCTCGCCGACCGCCGGAGCGGTCACCGGAACTGCTCCTGGAGCAGCGTATGTAGACCCAGTGCGGGTGGGGAGGAATTGTCGGGACGTGCTCGACGAGTCGTCGCACTTGTCGTCGTCGGTGCGCTGGTCGAGCGCTGGGGTCCTTGCAGACCTTGACGAAGTCGGTGCGCCGGTGCTGCCGCTCTGCGAGGAGCAGCCCGTCAGCCCGCCCACCCACAGCGCCGCGGCCGCTGCCGGTCACGGCGGAGACTCACCACCGCTGCCTCGATTTCTCGCGCGCATCCTGCTCCTCTCCCCCACCTCGTGCAGTGCCGCGGCTGCCGCAGGCTGAGTGCCCGACGCCGGTGAGTGCGGGTCCCAGCGTAGGGCGCGCCACCGCGTCGACAGCGGCAGTAGTTCCATAGAGTTCTCCGCGGCGCCCGTGCCCCGGTCCGCGCGCGGGGTGCAGAAGAGTCAGAGAGTCAGAGAGAGAGGGCGAGGCGGCTGGCTCACTCAGCCCTGGCGCAAGCCGCGGATTCTTCTTGTTGATGACACTTGTGTGTGCCGCCGCGGCGCACGCCTTGGAGCCGGGCTGCTTGGCCAGTGAGCGGATGAGGCGCGAACCTTCATCGGGAGTTCTCTCTTCTCGTCAGGTCCTGCGTATGGCGGCTCGAACTCCTCCACGCGCCCGGCGGTGTCCAGAACCCGGCTGCCGGTCCAGAAGGGGTGCGAGGGCGCGGAGACATCGACATCGACGACGGGGTAGATGTTGCCGTCCTCCCACCCGATGGTCTGATCGGAGGTCGCGGTGGAGCGGGTCAGGAAGGCGAAGTCCGCGCTCTTGTCGCGGAAGACGATCAGGTGGTAATCGGTGGATTCCGCGCGCGTAGCGATCGACTCGCTCCTCACCAGGACGACTTCGAGATACCGAAGCCTCGCCGCGCGAGGCCATCTCGCGCGGACGCGCGAGACCCCGGCCTTGCGCGGGAAGCCGCGCGGGCGCCCATCGACGGCGTCGTCGCGGTGCGCAGGCGCGTGGGGAGGCGTCGCGGGCCCGCGTGCCAGGGCCGCCATGGCAGGCCTCCCGCTCGGCGACGGTCAGTGCCGGATCGACGCCTCGCCCGCGTCGAGTTCGGCACGGCGCTCGGCGTAGCGCGCCACGATCCGACGACGGCGCTTCTCGGCCGCGATCTTGGGCTTCTTGGCCATCAGCGGGACTCCTTGAACTCCACATGCCGGCGCACTTTGACCGGGTCGAATCCCAGCAGGACGAGACGGTCGGGCGTATTCTGGCGGTTCTTGCGGGTCACGTGAGGCGTACCCGGTGCCGGCGAGTGGAGACCATCTTTGATGACGGGCCTCACGTCCTTCGCCTTTGGCTGATTCAGGCTACTCGTGACTGCTTCTCCCTCTCGCGCATCTGCGCCACGACGACGTCGATTCCCTTCTTGTCGATGATCTTGATGCCCTTGGCGCTCACGGTCAGGCGCACGGTGCGGCCCAGGGACGGCACCCGGTAGCTGCTCACTGAAGATTGGGCAGACCGCGCTTGGTGCGCCGGTGGAGTGGAGGAGAGATCCAGTGGCCGGTGACCGGCCGGGCCTCCCGTGACGCAATAGCGGCTCATGGGTCCACTATGGCAAAATGATTCTCACTACAGTCACTAGGGAGATGCCGTGCACTGCCTCGCACTCATCAGCGCCGTCGACCCGCTGCTGGTGGATCTGACCGCTCGCGCTCCACGGTCAGGACGCCCCAGTCCTGACCGCTCCCCTCCATGCCGGCGACGAGGACGACGTCATCCGCCCGACTGCCGCGCAGGTCCCGATCGATCGACGGAATGACGGGCGCCCAGACCCCTCCGCTTTCCGCGTCGCGCGCACCTCGGAGTGTTGGACCTGCTCCCTGCGGAGGTGCTGGTCGCCATCGCGGAGGACCGCGCTCGCCCGAGCCCCGACGGCGCCACCGTCGTCCTGCTGCCGCCCGGCGTCGAGCTCATCCACCTGGCTCCCGCCTGGCCGAGGAACCTCGCGGAGTTCCGGTGCGGCGCCTGCGGGCCTGGCCCACATCATCGACGCCGATACCGCGGCCCGCGACCTGCTCACGCATCAGCGGGCCGCCCGACTCGGTCGTAGCCGGCGAGGGCCAGTGCGCGGGCGAGGTGCACATGGTGGCCTCGGCTACGCCGCCGACGTCGTCGTCGCGCTCGGGCCGCGATCCGGTCGGGCTTGACCTGCATGGAGCATCTGCGCCCCATGACACCCTCATGCTGCCCGGCCTGCAGGCCCCGCTCCTGCCCGAGCTGCTGGCCCTGCGCCACGACGCCGGCGCCGTTGTCGCGCGCGTCCATCCGCCACGACTCCGGCCTGGGGCGGCCCCGCCGATCATGGCGCATGGGACCCTGGATCTGAGCGCTTCTCGCCCTTCCATCCCGGGCGTGCCTGCGCGAGCTCGTGGCGGACCTGGCCGGTCACGGCCTGTGTGCTCGCGGCTGCTTCTGGCTTCCCAGCCGGCCCGGGCGCGTGTGCGCCTGGGAGGTGGCGGGCGGGGCCGTGAGCGGGTGATGCCGGCACCTGGGATGAGGCCCCCGAATGGGGACCCCGACGGGATTCCCGGCGGGCGGGCTGAATGGGGTGATCGGTGTGCGGGCCCGCGCTGCCACCTGGTGGTCACCGGCCTCGCGATGCGCAGATGCGCGAGCGGGTGCGGCAGGCGTTCGCCGGGCACTGCTGCGCGAGGATGAGATGGCCCAGGCCATGTCCTGGATCGGCGCCGATGACGGCCTGGGGACTGTTTCGGTTCCTGACGTCTCCTCCGGGCTTCGCCCGGCGCCTCGGAACCGGTTTACGTGCCGGGCTGTCCAAAACGAGGAGATCTACCGCTTGCGCCCTCCTCAGATACTCGATTTTACGCAGGTTGGCGCATCGTTTCCAATGGAAACCGAAGGCCCGCCGCTAATCCCTCCGTTTGGACACTTCCCAGGTCCGGGCGAGCGGGGTGTGACTTCTGGAGGTTCCACAGGGCGGTTGCCGCGTCCTTCAGAGGTCGTGAAACTCCCATCCTCGTGTTATTATATAATTCTCGTGGGCTGGGGCTGTGCCGGTCAGTAACCTGTTGCCGTCGTGCCGCCTCCCGCCACTGAGCCCAGGACGACGGGCGTGGAGCGGTAGCCGATGCCCATGCGGTCGATGCCGGCGTCGATGAGCCGCAGGAAGTGGTCCCGGTCGGATCGCTGCGGGCCCTTGACCAGACAGCGCCCGGCAGCGGCCTCCATCATCAGCGCCACCATCATCGCTGGCGCCGGGTGCGGCGTGCTGGGGCTCCCCGGTGTAGAACCCGTGGAGTCTTGATGAAATCGGACCCGCAAAGGTAGCGCCTCTGCCAGCGCGGATCTGCTCCTCATCCAGTGCGTCGGTCTCGAAGATGGTCTTCACTGTGACTCCCGCGGCGTGGCAGACCTCGACGACGGCATGAGTCAACTCGACCGGTCCATCTCCCGGCGCGGATCAGCCGTAGTTGGCGACGTCGAGTCGTCGATCCGGCCTCGACGGCGAGTTTGGCCTGGGCCGCCTTGGGAGGCCGTGGTGGAGGTGCCGAAGGAAGTCGACCACGGCGCATGCGCGGTCACCCGTTCCCCGGCACATCGGGCGGCGACCTCAATGGAGGCAATGTTGATGCAGACAGTCCTGCAGCCGTAGTCGTGTGACCCGAACTTCGCGCCGGACCTCGTCCGGGTGAACTCCGGCTTGAGATGGAATGGTCGATGTAGGCGGCCAGTTCGGCGGTGGTCATCTCTGCTGCGGGCTTGGCGAGCACGGTGCGCTCCTGTTCGCTTTGCTGGCTTCGTCGTGTGCACCGCCGCAATGCGCCCCGCTTCGCTCCCATGGGGCGTGCGGAGTGCCAGCGGTGCAGGCATCACCGTAACCTGTCTATATGTTAACGCAATAGATGTCTAGTCATCTTTGGTCTTGGTAATAATCTCCGGGGATCCAGGCGCCCGTGTCGTTCACCCACCGTGAAGGCCATAGGCTCTCGGTGGCCTCGACAGCGCCCCGATCCGTCGGTGATGAGCCGACTCTCCCGCAGCAGCGCGGACGGAGACTCCAGTTCAGGAGCCCAGCCTCCTGATCCGAAAATGAGCAGACGTTGTGTAGCCGCTGGCCGACCCATCGTCCTGCCCGACCCCAGGGCCTCATGAGGATCCGCTCTCCAGGTCCGCCTTGCGGGACCTCCGCGAACTGCCCGAGGAGCCGTGCGCTCAGGCAGATGAGGTGCCCGAGGCTAGGCGCACCCGATCGATGAGGACCAGCCAGGGTCTGGTGGCAGGCGAGTCGGTCGGCGCGCAGGTCGATGTGCCGTCTCGGCGCGCAGCACCCGGGAGGCCAGCTCAGGCCGCGCCGCCCTCATCTCGCTGAAGGACCTCAGGACCGGTCGGGCCGGTGCAGGGCAGGCTCGGCCACGAACGTCCCCGCCCCTTCCTGCAGTGCACCAGTCCTCGCCAGCCAGGAGGTCCAAGGCGTGACGGACCGTCATCCGGGACGAAGCGCTCCACAGGCTCGCTCTCCGCGGGCAGTCTGGTGCCGGGGTGAGATCAGCGCACTGGCGGCGCAGCCATCCGGCGATCTCCTCTCGTAGCGCGAGGGACTCTTCTTCAGCATGCACCTTTATCGCCCACGCCCGCCCGCTGGCCAGACGCAGGGGTGTATGGACATGTTTGGCTGGTGGCACGCTCATGGTCTTAGGCGGTCTTGGCGGGCCCGCTGTTGGCTCTGTCCCTCATGGAAAAGCTACCCGGCGCCTCGGAACCGGTTTACGTGCTGGGCTGTCAAAACGGAGAGATCTACCCGCCGTTGCGCCCTCCTCAGATACTCGATTTTCGCAGGTTGGCGCATCGTTTCCAATGGAAACCGAAGGCGCGCCGCTTAATCCCTCCGCTTTTGGACACTTCCCAGGTCCGGGTGGCTGGATGGGCGGCCTGCGAGGCCCGCCGAGCGCGAACCCGGCTGCTCAGCACGGAGCGCGGGCGCGGTCTGCGGGCGCGACGCGATAAGTACGCGTGTCGCGACTGGCGCCGGGTGGGGCACCACCGGGGAGCGGCATCAACCAAGAGCGCTCGCGGGCGACCGCGGGTGCCAGGACTCCGTCGCCTGCCCCGCCACGGGTCATCCGCCATCCATGCCGATGCGCGCGCCACCGGACGGGCGCTCCCGCAAGCGCATGCCATACCTGAGGAGAGACATGACTGCGGAAGTCATCAACCAGCCCCTTGCCGAGCTCGACCCCGACATCGCCGAGGTCCTCGCCGGCGAGCTCGACCGTCAACGCGGCACCCTGGAGATGATCGCCCGGAGAACTCTCGTTCCCCGGGCCGTCCTGCAGGCCCAGGGGCTCGGTGCTGACCAACGAGCACGCCGAGGGTCATCCGGGCGCCGCTACTACGGCGGCTGCGAGGTGGTTGACGTGGCCGAATCCCTGGCCATCGAGCGGGCCAAGGCCGTCTTCGGCGCCGAGTGGGCCAACGTCCAGCCCCACTCCGGGGCGCAGGCCAACGCCGCCGTCCTCCACGCTCTGGCCAGCCCCGGCGACACCCTCCTGGGCCTGTCCCTGGCCCACGGCGGCCACCCCACCCACGGCATGAGGATCAACTTCTCCGGCAAGAACCACACGCCACCGCCTCACGGCGTGGACGAGACCACCATGCGCATCGAGATGGACCAGGTGCGCGAGGCCGCCCTGCGCGAGCGCCCCGCGGTCATCATCGCCGGCTGGTCCGCCTACCCGCGCCACCTCGACTTCGAGGCCTTCCGCTCCATCGCCGACGAGGTCGGCGCCGCCCCTGTGGACCGACATGGCCCACTTCCCGCCGGACTCGTCGCCGCCGGGCCTGCACCCCAGTCCCGTGCCCGCACTCCGACGTCGTGTCCACCACCGTTCACAAGACCCTGGGCGGCCCCCGCTCCGGCATGCTGCTGTCAACCAGCGCCGAGCAGTGGGGCAAGAAGCTCAACTCCGCCGTCTTCCCCGGCCAGCAGGGCGGGCCCCCTCATGCACGTCATCGCCGCCAAGGCCGTGGCCATGAAGGTCGCCGGCACCCAGGGAGTTCGAGGCGACCGTCAGGCCCGCACCGTCGAGGGCGCCGCCATCCTGGCCGAGCGAGCTCAGGGCCCGACGACGTCGCGCGCCGCCGGCATCCGGCTGGTCACCGGCGGCACCGACGTCCACCCTGGTCCTGGTGACCCTGCGCGACTCCTCCCTTGGACGGCCAGCAGGCCGAGGACCTCTCCACGACGCCGGCATCACCGTCAACCGCAATGCCGTCCCTGCTGACCCCGCGCCCGCGCGTGACCTCCGACTGCGCATCGGCACGCCCGCCCTGGCCTCCCGCGGCTTCGGCGCCGAGCGAGTTCACCGAGGTCGCCGACATCATCGCCACGGCGCTGATCGCAGGCGCCGCGGGCACAGCCGACGACGAGCGCTGGCGGGTCCTGCGCGGCCGCGTGCGCCGCCCCTGACCGACGCCTTCCCCTCTACCCGGGCCTGGCCCAGATGAGGGCGCCCCTGGAACGGCCCCGCCCGGTCCTGGACGGCAAGGCCACGGCCGCGACCCTCGAGCCGGCTCAAGACGCGCGTCGCGGCGCTGCGCGAGCGCGGCATCACCTCGGCCTCGCCACCGTGCTCGTGGGGGAGGACCCCGGCAGCGTGAAGTACGTGGCCGGCAAGCACTCCGACTGCGCCGAGGTCGGCATCGACTCCATCCGCATCGACCTGCCCGCCACCGCCGCGCAGGCCGAGGTCGCGCCGCCGTCGACCGCCTCAACGCCGACCCGGCCTGCACCGGCTACTATCGTCCAGCTGCCGCTGCCCGCCGATCGACGCCAACGCGATCCTGGAGCGCATCGACCCGGACGAGGACGCCGACGGCCTGCACCTCACCAACCTGGGCCGCCTCGTCCTGCGCAGCTCCGGCCCGATCGACTCGCCGCTGCCGTGCACGCCCGGGCCTGCATCGAGCTCATGACCCGCCACGGCATCGACCTGGCGGGCGCGGATGTGCGTCATCAGGCCGCGGGCGTGACCGTGGGCAGGTCCATCGGACTGCTGCTGGGGCGCAAGGACGTCGGACGCCACCGTCGATGTCCCGCCACACCGGGCACCCGCGACCTGGCTGCGCACGTGCGCTGCGCCGGCGTCGTCATCGCCGCCGCCGGGCTCCGCCGGCGCATCGTCACCGCCGACTGTGGTGGCGCCCGGCGCCGTCGTCCTCGACGTGGGCGTCTCCCGGACGGTCGACCCGCCACCGGCAGGGCGCGATCGCCGGGGACGTCGCCGACGGCGTGGATGACGTCTAGCGGCACAGCTCTCTGAATCCCGGGGGAGTGCGGCGACGCGCGCGCGCTGCTGGCCAGTGTGGTGGAGGCGGCCGAGCGTCGGCGCGGCTGGAGGCGGCGGCCGACGGGCCTGATTCAGTTGCCCGGCCGGAAGTCGCTTCTGGGTCAGGCTTGCTGGCGGCGGCTCAGTGGGCCGACGCGCCGACGCGCGCGCCCATCGGGACCCGTGGGTGCAGCCAGGCCACCAGCTGCGAGACCGCGCCGGCCGGGCCCCTGCGCCAGGACCTGCAGCGTCGCCGTCGGGCAGGTTGCTCACCCGCCCGACCAGGCCGAGTCGCTGCGCCTCCTCGGTGCAGTGCACCGGCGGGAAGCCGACTGGACCTGCCCCGAGACGAGGCGCGCGGTACCGTAGCGCATGCCGGCGACTCCGCAGGGAGCGTCCGCGTGCTGGCCGCGGGCGACGAGCCGGGGCGGAGCCGGAACCGCGCAGGCAGGAGAAGATATTCATGGCCCCTATCTCGCAGGGCGCTGCTCGCGCGGGCGGCAGGAGCATCGAGATGGGGCCGGGCCGTCTCTCAGAAAGACTCAGAAGACTCAGGAGAAGGCTCAGAAGGCGTAGTCACGACGACGGGCGCGTGGTCGGACCATCTCGTGTCGCGAATCGGCGCGGTCCACGGTGAAGGTCGAGGCGCGCCCGGCCAGGCGCGGCGTGGCGACTCAGTAGTCGAGCGCCAACCCGCGTTGTTGTCGAAGGCCCGCCGCGCTGGGACCACGCGTAGGGCCCTGCTCGCCCGGTGCCAGCCGGCGGGCCACGTCGATCCGGGCCGCAGGCGAAATCCAGCCCTCCAGGTGGGGCGACTCTCCTACGTCCATGACCCCCGGCGGTCCTTGTTGTGGTTCGGCTTCCAGTTCTTGATGTCGCGCCCGGGCGGACCACGTTGAGGTCGCCAGCCATGATGACCTCAGCCGCCGGACTCACTGGATTCCAGCAGCTCCGCCATGCGCGCGCGTCCACGAGCTCCAGGTGGGCGTACTACGGTCCATCTTCTCGGTGCCCAGCTGGCGAAGTGCAGGTGAGGCCGACACGACGGTGGTGAGCGTGGTGGCGTCCGGCGCCGTCCAGCCCGGCGTCATGGCCAGCCGTCCACCTCGAGCCACCGGCCTGAGTCGACGCTCGCGCTCGACGGCGTCCGGCAGGCGACGCCGCGACGCACCTCGCCCACGGCGACCACGCCGCTTCCCTCGCGCACCGGCGGCTGGCGACCCCGCACGCCCTTGATACGGTGGCACGTGCCAAACCTCCGGAGCGGCGGTATCCGGGCGGAGGTCGGAGGCGGTCTTCTCGTCCGCGCGTGACCTCCTGGAGCACGAGGGACGTCGGGCGCGCTGGCCTCTCAACCACGTCGAGATGCTCCTTGCGGGCCGCCGCCCGAATGCCGCTGACATCGACGGTGGCGATACGCACGTGTCAGAGTACGGCCTGACACGAGGACACACACAGGCAGGACACTCGTTTTCCATTCGCTTTCTGTGCGCGTTCATGCGCCGTTCCCGCTCAGCAGCGGATGGCGTCGATGGGGCGGATGCGCACGGCCACGATCGCCGGGATGATGCCGGACAGCGCTCCCACGCCGGCCGCCGCGCAGCCCGGTCACGGCCGCCAGCATGGGGAAGGGCGGATTGGCCGCGATCTCTATTCCCCAGCAGGGCGCCCAGCGGCACGACCGCAGCGCCACGATCGCGAGGCCGACGCCGACCACGCCGGCTACGACGGTCGCCACCACGGACTCCAGCATGATGGAGAAGAAGATCCGTCGACTCGTCGCCCCGAAGGAGCGCCGCACCCCGATCGTGAATGCGCTTGCGCACCGCACCATAGATGTTCACCAGGCTCAGGGCCAGGATCTTGATGAGGATCCCGGCCGTGGTCACCACGCTCGTGAAGCCGTCCGCCTCGGGTTCGAATTGTTCCCAGGTTGTCACTGACCTGCGTGGAGCCCTTCCCGAACTGGGCGTCAGGTTCTTCTTGGCGGATTCTTGACCTCCTTGGTCTGGCGGCCCAGATCTCGAGCGTCGGCGTCGGGCGCTCGGCCTCCTCGGGCAGTTACTGCTCGTAGGCGTCCTTCAGGACGAACGCAGACCCAACGGCTGCGGGCGAGATGGTCTCGCCGTTGTTGTCGGTAATTGTGGTGCAGTAGTCCGTACGCTCCTGTCGGTTTGGGCACGCCCACAATGGTGAAGGTGGTGCGCACGGGCGTGTGGAGGGCGGTGACCGGCTGCGTGAGCTCAGGAGATGCCCAGGGCGTCGAGGAAGCCCTGGGAGACCACCAAAGCGTCGGGGAGGCGTCGTCGACAATCCTCGCTGCTGAACCAGCGGCCCTGCTTCACCTGGGTGTGGTGCAAGTTCCGTAGCCAGGCTCACCGCCGGGTGGAACCTGGCACGCAGTCCGTCGGGAAGGCGAAGCGCAACGGTGTGAGTGGTGGCGGGAGCTCGCCTCTGCGGTGACGAAGGATGCCAGAGCGCGGTCGACCCGCTCGAGTCTTGGCCGACGTCTCCTTGGACGCCGGCGCCGCCCTGTCGAACCGGCGGACCCTGATTGGGTTCGACTGCCCCGGGCCGGCCTGCCCGCTGTGTCCGGGGCGCCGGGCCTTGGACCCGGCACCGTCGGAGTTCGGTGCAGGTCGGCATCCTCGGAGTCAATCATGACTGAGGCCGTGGCATCCTTGCCGGTGGGAGGCTGCTGATGGTCTGATGCCCGGACGCCCCATGCTCCTATCCAGGTTGATCGCACGGTCGCGAGACCTGTCCGATGGCGATGACGAAGGACATGAAGCCACGGCCGCCCCACGCCTGACGAGAGCAGCACACCCGGACCTTGCCGATGCGGTGCCCATGCCTCGATGATCGCGCCGAGCGATCCGTCATCCAGGCGCGGTCCCTGTGAAGAGTTTCATCCGACTCCTGTGCTCCTACCGCTCCTGCTGCTCCTGCCGCAGTGGCGCCGGGCGCCAGGGCGACTCCGTATTCGTCACGGGTGCGAGTTGGACCTCGCCGAACTCCTCAGAAGAGCCGCCTGGCGCCATTCACAGAGATCGGGTCAGGACCCCGTGCTCAGGCGGGGCGCTGGGTGTGCGCCCGCCCGCTGCAGCCAGGTCGTGGGTGATGAGGATGGTGTGCCGCCGTTGTCGCGCTTTTCTTCTCCAACAGCTCCATGACAGCCGCCCCGTGTCGACACGTCAAGGGGCGCCCGGTCGGCTCGTCGGCCAGGATGACGCGGGCGCCAGGCTGTTGCTTTTTGAGCATTGGCGACGCTGCTGCTCGCGCCGACGGGCGTCCGATGGCCATCCCGCCTTGCTGACCAATTCGACCGCGTCCGGGGCTCCTCCGCCCGGGACGTGCGTCTCCAGAAAGGCATGCCGTGTGGTCATGCAGGGCAGCGGGGCCGCGACGTTCTCCGTGGTCGTCAGTCATGAAGTGAGGTTGGAAAGGACTGGAAGACGAAACAGAGGTCCTCCCCGCGCAGGTGGGCGCGGCGGCCCTCCTTGCGGCGCGTGTCGATGCCCGTCAGTGGTAGCTGCCGGAGGTCGGGATGTCGATCAGCGAGGGTCGGCTGACAAGTCGACTTGCCAGTTCGGGCGGCGACAACACGTGCTCCTTGAGTGAACATCCAGATCGACGCCGGTGAGGATGTTCAGCGGCGAGTCGAGGACCGTGAAGGTGCGCGGTACCGCACGGGCGATCAGCAGGCGGTTGGATTCACAGGATCTCCTTGCCGTTCTCGTCATGGCAGGCAGAATTTGTCGAGCTACGCACGTGTTGGGGTTGCCGGTGCCGGACGATGTCCTGCCCGGCACGTATGCTGCAGGATCGTCTCGCCCTCGGCCAGGCCGTTGGTGATCTGAATATTGGTGCCGTCATTGATGCCCAGGGACACCTCGCGCTACTCGGCGTCCTTGGGGTTGTCGGGGTCGGTCACCACCAGACGTTCCCATCGTCACGGATCCTCACGGCCGTGACGGACGAGACGCTCCGTGGCCGAGCCCGCGTCGATGCCGATGGTGATCTTCAGGCCGGCGAAAGCCTGCTGCTCGGCCGGCACGGGTTCAACGGACCTCGACTGGTGCCGTCCGCTGCTGCTGCCGTCTGGCCGGTGCTGGTGGAGTGTTCTCCTTCGTGCCGATCTTCAGATCCACCGTGCAGGAGGAGCGCGGGACCGTCCGTCGTCGAGATGGTGGCCGCGGCCGGGCGTTTGACAGGCGGCGTACTGCTGGGCGGTGATGTCGCCGGTGGCGGAAGTAGGTCTGCGGGGTCTGAGCATTCATGCCGGTGGTCGTGTCCTGGTTCTCGATGACGTTGTACGTCACCCGCTCACCGGGGCGTGAACGGTTCCCCAGGTCACCTTGTCGGAGGGCGTGACGGGGTGCCTCGGCGTCGGTCTTCGGCTCTGCGGCTCAGTGTCTCCAGGTGAGCAGGGGCTCGCCCTGGGTGATCGCGTCCTTGGCCACGGTGAGGGAATCGGCAGTGCCGGTCAGGGTGGCCTGGCCTCAGCCGCCTTGTCCTGGACCACCTGCCTCCCGGCCTCCGGCCGGCTGGTGATGTCGCCGACGGAAAAAAGGCGTGGCGGTCGTGGTTCGAGTCGTCACCTCCAGGCCGGAGGAAGATGTCCGCTAGTTCTTGTTCTCTGGCGGAGAAAGGCGATTTTCAAGTAAGGGGCTATGGCGTGACCACAGCGATGAAGATCTTGACGGCGGGCGGATATGTTTCTTCTTCATGCGAGTCTCCAGTTATGCCCTGACCATGCGGGCGCCAGGGTGGTGCAGGCGCAGAAAGTACTACGGCACCGAGCATGCCGATGCGCCTCACAGGGGATGACAAACCTGCGGATTCAGGCGTGGGAAGGGTTTCCTCACCAGAAGGAGGAGACGTTTCTATGACTGGGGAGGATGCCCGATGGGGAGCTCCAGGCCAGGAGGGTGGGGGCTCAAGCTCAGCCAGCCGGCAGGGGCCAGGGGATCGCGATTCAGGAAGGCCGGAACAATGAAGCCCGCCCCGGCATAGGCGGAGACGGCAGCCCGGGCGACGGCGTCGGCGGAATCGGCGTCGACGGAAATCGCGGAGCCTCGAAGCCACCGCCGGTCATGCGCGCTCCGTGGGCGCCCGCCTTCCGGGCCGCTTCGACGGCGTATCAGCTCGGGCAGGGCGCTCGTAATCGTCGCGGCAGGTCGTGGCTGGGTCGGGGCGCCGCGACCTCCTCCAGCTTCGGACTGGCCGGCGGGCGGCTGTCGCGCAACAGTGCGACGGGCGCCGCGATCGGTCGATCTCGGTCACCACGCGGTGCGCTTGACCCTTCGTCGGCCTCCCTCCGCATCCCCGCCGCAGCCCGTCGGCCCAGCCAGCTTGCTCAGGTGCGCCTCCCGGGTCGTCGGGGCGATGTCCCGCCAGGAGGTCGATGCCGAGCACGCAGGCAACCTTCTCACAGGCCGCCGCCGCGCCTCGTACTGGCCGTCCACCAGCAGTGCTCGGCCTTGGTGTCGATGACCAGCAGCGCCAGCCGGCGGCGCTCGAATCGAAAGGGACCTGCTCGACCTCGCCCGTGCGGCAGTCAGCGCCGGGCGGCCAGCCGGCGCGGCACCGCAGGAGGCGGACTGGTCCATGCCGCCGGTGGGGCTCCGGCGGCGGCGGCGGCGGCCACCTCGTTCTCGGACTTGCAGGACGTCGCCAGACGCGACCGGCATCGTCTGGGAGCCTCGGCCGGACCCGCCAGCCCAGGCGCGTCGACGTCAGCGCCACCGCGATAGCGCCCTCCAGAAGGGAGCCGCCGAGGAGGACAGGCCCCGCCCAGGGCACGCAGGAGACCAGCGCGGCGTCGAGCCCGACAGCGGGCCCAGCCCGTCGCGCTCAAGGCCCAGGCCACACCGGCGATGTAGGCGTTCAATGGCGGACCTCGCCGGGCGTACCGCGGGCCGATGACATCGAACCAGGTAGCCGATGCTCTGCGGCGTCAGGAGGACACGAGCCGCACCATCCTGTCCTCGCGGCGCCGGAAGCGCCAGGTAGGCGCGCGATGCGGCGGGGCGATGGAGCAGGGCAGAATCGCCGTTGTAGTCAGTGTGCTCCCCGATGATGTTGACGCGCCCCGGTGCACCAGACGCCGTCGGGCTCGGCGTCAAAGCCTCCTGAACAGGGCGCTGGCAGCCTGGCCCCTCCTGCAGGTGGGAGGCGGGGGCGAACAGGAGCGCTGGACATCGTGGTCTCTGGGGTGTGCGGGTGTGTGTGGCGGGCGGGCCCAGGCCCCGGCGGCCGATGGCTGAACCCGGATGCGGGCGGGCGCACGGCGTCAGTGTGCCAGAAACGACAGTTGGTGACGGTCACTTCGCGCATCCTCGAAGTCTCATGTCCTCCCGGGTGACGTCTTCCGGGCTGGGACTGGCGGGGGCGGGCACGATAATGTGTTCGAGTGGCCGCAGGGCGTCCACCGCCCGCACGACCGCGGAGACCAGGAATCATGGATGTCACTGAGCGCGCGCAGTGCGTCATCCGGTGTGGCCATCGCGCTGCCCGACTGGATGCCGCCCGGGTGCGCCAGGTGCGTCTGGCTGCCGGCGATCCGCTGGCCCGTGATTCCCCGCATCACGATCACGCCCACCGCCGTTGATCGCGGGCTCGCTGGAGCAGTGTCAACTGCCGGCGCGTGGCTCGGCGGACCTCGCCGCTCCGGATCCCGCTTGGACGAGGTGGGCACCTTCCGCGTCTTCGTGGTCTACCTCGATCAGGCCGCGGCGCTCCGGGATGCGAACGTCTCCAGGGCCGCGTGCTGCGCGATGAGCCAGCGCGCGGGCCTTGGCCTCAGCTTCCCCTTCCACCCGCACGTCACCCTCGCCCGAGATCGCCGACGACCACCTGGACGTGGCCGCCGCAGCCGAGGCCGGGATTGGACGTGGACTTCACCGCCGCCCGCGGCATCCACACCTCTACCGTCTGCGCGCCCGAGGGGGTCTGGGAGGTTCAGGTCCTTCGTCTTCAGTCGCCTCCGCCTCCCAGGCACTTCGATCAGTGGGGGGCGCAGTTCGGGCGAACCGGCAACTCCGCGCTCCCGGGATGCTTGCTGGCGGGATGGAGATCAGGGTGGCGACCGGGATGGAACCCGGGACAGAGACGTCGTGATCGCGCGGATCGAGGGCTGATCAGGGCTCTTCAGCGCGCACCCAGCCGGGCGGGCCCTCAAGCGCTGGGACGGCGCGCGGCGCCCTCATGGCCGGGGAATCGCCTATGCCGCGATGTTCTCCATCTTCGCGGCTGGTGATCAACATGAGCACTCTGATGGCGATGATAGGCAACCGTCGCCTTCCGCGCCGCCATCCCTCCTCTGGACTCCGCACTGCCCGGTGTGCGGGCGCAGCGATGGTCAGAGCTGGTGACCGTCGAGCAGCTGACGCTGACTCAACCCTCAACTTCAGTCCGGTGCATCGCCGGCGTCGCCCTGCTGTACTCAACGGTGAGCTGGTGGGGACCATCAAGACCGCTCTGCGCGCCATCATCCTCCCGGCCCGTGGTGAGCCAGCTGCTCAACCTGCTCCGGTTCCTCGTCATCGTGTGCGGGAGTGCTGGTGACCGCGGTGCTGTTGGTACCACTGTCAGGAAATCGGCGCGACAGCCTGCCCGACTCGCTGACCGGAGTGGGGCGTGGCTGGCCACTGGCCGTGTCCTTCATCATCGATGCCGGCATGCAGCGATGCGCCAGCATACGTCTGCGGTGGCGCGTCGCCGGCGACCGACCAGGGCATGCTGGGGCGCTCGCCCATCAACGTGCTGCGGGTGGACGGGCGGTGGAACTCGCGCGGTGCGCAACCCGCACTGCTGGCGTCCTTCGCCGCCGTCATTCCTGGTGCTGTGCACAGGCGGTCGCGTCTGCTGGTGGCTGCCTGGACGTAATCACTGCACTGCCGAGAGAGAGGGTGGAGCACCGCGGAGGTGCATGCCCACAGGCGCTGGCTACGTGACGCTCTCCGGACGAGACCTGACCTGGCCGCGGCGGCGATCCTGACCACCGCTCTGGAGGCCGACCCGACGGCGCGTCGACTACTCCATGGTCTCGCGGCGGCGCGGATGGGCGATAGCCTGCGGGAGTGAATGAGAATCCTGAACGCATCGGCTGTGCCCACAAGGCCCACAAGGCTCACAACGCCAGGTGAGCTGGGCATGCCGAGCGGAAGCCGAGATCGGATAGGCGATTCACGCCATCATCCCCGCCGGCAGCGCGGGCACTCGGCTGTAGCCGCTGTCCGGAAACGCTTTCATCCGGTTCCTGCTCGACCTGACCCGCGCCGGTCGCACCTGATCAGGGCGGTGGCGCCTGGCGCCTAACTGACCGCCGACGACGATCGTCACCGGCGTCGCGCGTAACGGTGGCTGATCAGCTGCCCGGCTGCCGCACGACAGCATTCTGGCCGAGCCTGCCGCGTTCCACCAGCGCCATACGCACAGCCGCAGGTCATCGCCGCGCACCGGCCGCGACGCCGTCGTCGGGTCATCTCGCCGACCACACCGTCGCGGTGGATGCCTTCATCGCGCCGTCCGCCATCAGGCGACCGGCCTCACGCCAGCCCCGGCTGCATCCCTGCGGCGAGGCCTCCCGGTGTGCCAGGGCCCCGATGGGCGCCGGGTGCTCAGCCTCACCGAGCGGGCGCCGCCACTGCGGCCGCCTATCTCGCCACGGGCTTCGCTGGAACGCCACGCAATGTCTCCCGTGCCGTCACCGCTGGACGTATCTGGCCGCTCTGGGCGCTCGCCGCCGATGTCAGGCCATCGCGGCCCGCCTGGGACACTCCGCGCGAGGTCCTCGCCAGCGAGCACTGGCCGGCTGGAGAGGATCGCCATGAGCCACCATGCCGGGCCGTGACCGCAGCGCAGGGGCGTGGCCACGGTGCCCGCCGCCATGGGCTGGGACGACGTCGGCGACTTCGACTCCTGGCTGACTCCGTGCCGGAGCCTGCCAGGGGCCTGACCGATGGCGTCGCCGATGCTGGACGACTCCACGGCAGACGTCCGGCCGCCGATATCGAGCCCTGGCCTCGCCGGTGCGCGCTCGTGGCCTCGACCACCGGGCGCAAGATCGCCTGCTGGGGTGCTGCACCGTCGTGGTCGACTGCGCCCGACGCCCTGCTGGTGACGACTCGGACCAGGCGCAGGCGGTCAAGGGCGTTGTCGATCGTCTGCGCCGGAAAGGGCGCGGCGAGCTCCCGAGCGCATGCGGTCGGGGATTCAGTCCCCAGACCCTCCTCCAAACCTCGTTAGCGGCGACGATCTTCCCGACGGCGTACCGGTTTCGAGGATCATTGCTGCGCCTCGCGCAGTCGCGGCGCCGATCGGTCCCAGCATTTTCGCCGCGGTAGCAGCGGATGCGCCCGGCATCGACCAGCTCGAGTGCTGCTGCCAACGCATCAGAGCGCTTTCGAGGTCGCCGCCAGCCGAAGCGCGGCCAGGTGAACATGAGCTCCAGTGCCGAAAAGAGATGCGCCTTCCTTCAGCGCTGAACAGGTCGAGGTCCCTCGCGTCATCGATCGCGGCGATCTCGCCGAACGGGCGCACGATCTCGGTGAGACCGCGGGATCCGGCGCTTGCTCTGTGGGGTGAATACCCAGTCCACGCCACCGAGCCACGGCCCGGGACTGGTGAAGCCAGATCGTCCGAGGAGTGGTCGACTACGGCGTCGGCCCGAGGGACGGAAGCCCATTCACGTGACTCGGACCGATGCGGTGGCGATGACGGTCGCGCCAGTCGTCAGTTCCTTGGCGAGCTGGATCGGATGGTCCCACCCCGCCCGCACCTCCGAGAACCGCGCAGTACCTGCCTCAGCGAGTTCCTGGGTGAGGCCGAGGCTTGTCGAACAGAGCTTCCAGGCCGCGTGATGCCGGTAAGCGCGCGGGCCGCCGCCCGGGCATGCGTGAGTTGAGCGAGGGGCTTCGGCCCGACGATGCGCTCGTCGGACGAGTTGGCGGGCAGAGGTGAGCCGGGCGCTCGATCGCGCCGGCGCCGGTACACTCGTCGCCGGGACGGAACAGCGTTCGGCCGTCCCGCCTACGGCGACGACGGTGCCTGAGGCATCAGCCGAGGATAAGCGGTCGCTCATCGCCGCGGTTCCCGGAGGCGCGGACTCACGTCGACTGTTGACCGACACGGCCCGCACCTCGACCAGAAGATCGTGGCCCGCCGGCGCGCCGGGGCGGGATCCTCAGTGGCCAACCAGGCTGTTGGGGCCGTCCAGTGGCCCACCGGCGCGGGAGACGACGGCGGTGACGGTCTCGTTCTGTACGGCTGTCGTAGGAGCAGCTCCTTCTGGTGGTGTCGTCTGGCACCGGAAGACGGCGCCCTGATGACCGTAGCCAGAGGTCCAGTGAGTACCAGATTGCTACTACCTGTTAGATAGTAGATCAACGGTTCTGGGTGCGCGGTCAGTGCGCCTCGTTATGGTCAGTGCGCGCGCGAGCCAGCTCGTACTGGGACTCGGCCCAGTCGCGCAGCATGAACATCGGGCGGACCGCACTGCGGCGCCTCGGTCAACGAGTACTCCACGTGCAGGGGACGGCGGGGATCACCATGCGGTCCATACAGACCGAAGTCCTCGAGCCGACGCAGCGTCGCCGTCAACGCACCTTCGGCGAGATTCTGCCTGAGCGCCGCTGCAGTTCCCCAGCGCAGCGTCTCCTCAGCGAGCGCGTTGATCGAGTGCCGCCCATTTGCTGGCGACGACATCCAGCAAGTGGCCCGGCACGGGCAGTCGGCCGAAGTAAACTTGCCCGCGGGTCTGCCCGCCTCTTTCCAGCGGTGCGGCACCGTTGCCGTCATCGCTCTCTCGTCCTACTTTTCACGGGTCTATTACTTCCTTTCGGATAGTAGCAGACCTTGCGGGTAACTATCGCTTCATGTTTAGCGTCAAGTCATCCCGCGCAGCCCGCCAGGTCTGAATTCGGTGACACACGATACACCGTTGTTTTCTCAGTGACGCCGTGCGCCGCATCCATGCTGCCCCTCGACGCCGACTTTATGAAGTCGGAAGAGCTGAGTGTCATTAATAAGCAGCATCGCTGTTCTCGACAGAGAGAATCTCGTAGTTCAGGTGCGCGGCATTTACGTTTACCGGCGATAGCGCCGTCGTTCGGGTCATCCACTGTCAGCTGCGGCTCTCCTGGGCGGAACTGCGAGGCGCTTCTGCGTATAGCCACCGCTGCATGATCTCGGCTCTACTCGCACCCTGTACTGCATCAGGCACGGAGCCTTCAGACCACCCCGACCGTCCAACACACGACATGGGGAATTTCCACAACGCCGTTGCCCTCGTACCGCGAGCAGCCCTCCAGCCACCAGCACTCAGATCCCATGGCACCGCAATCCCACTAATTCGACATCTTGTGGAAGCCTCCTCGTCCGTGTGGGCGGTACTCACCCACGACGCTTCACCGACGATAGCTTCACTAAGATGAGCCCTACAGCTTCCGGTCCAGGAGACCCTTGAGAGCCGAGGCGCATGTTGCGCTCGACCTTGGTCGTTTCGCGGGCAGTTCCTGACCAGACCCACCCGGCTGGCGCATTCACTGCGACGCTCGACCTGGCGGGCGCCTCGGGCCACAGCGTCTCCACACTCAGCTCCGCCTATAGAGACGCCCTCACCCCGCGTTCTGCGATGCCTTTGAACCTACATCCCTCATCCAGCAGGGCTGCCTCCATCTTCGGGTGACAGCCTCGACGTGTGCATTGATCGGCGTTACATGCGTCCCGGTAGGGACTTCCTCGCAGCGGCTTCGGAGCTTATCGCCTACCGCCGTGATAGGAACGACAACCTGACCGTTGACGAACGCATTGCAGTGCGCGCCGCCTACTGGCTCCTTGATCAGGGCGTGCACATCCCGGCAAATACCCGATCTGTGCCTCGGGCTTCCCGCGACGTGCAGACATACGCGTCGATCACGGACCCGGCGAGGGCATCTCGCGGGTACCACCTCTATCGGGCTACCTTCGTGGTGTCATCGTCACGTCGAGCACCTGCGAGCGCGGTGAGCGCAGCCGTGAGGAGCTGGAACCGTATCGGATCCCGTCGCCGCGCACGATCGCCCGCGTCCGCCTGCACGCCGGTGAGCGCACCGACCTCGAGCTACATCAGGGAGACCCCTGCTGGACGGAACGGTTAATGACTCGCTGATTAAGACCAGCCGCACCTTCGCCGCGGCGACCTCCTCGTGCTGTCCGATGGTCTCGCGGAGGTTGAGTTCTCCGGTCGAAGGCTGACGGCCTCGAGGCGGTCACTGCTGTCTCCCTCGCCCGTGAGGTGCGACGACCGCCATGCCCGGGTCCTGTCTGCCGCTTTCAGCGTCAATACGCCCGTCCTCGACGATCGTGAGGAAGCCGTGCGCGCGCCCGTGGCGAGCTGTCAAACCGCCGGCGGGAGGAATCAGACTGCTCGGCATCGAGATCGCTGCCCAAAGCCGGTCTCGACAAGGTCACCTGGGGATGGAACCGGACACCACCCCAGCCGCTGCATCTTCGATCAACTCGGCGGTCACTCATAACTCACTCTGGTTCACCATGCCCGCCAGGGTCGGTTTGCGCTGACCTACTTTCAGCGGGTTTCAGATTTGCCAACATCCTGACGCGGTCGTCACTGCGGTGGACAGGATCGGCATCGGGGTGCGCTCAGATCCTGCGGCTTATGGACAGGTACTGGTAACCGGCCCGTTCTCCCGGACAACATCAACCGCATCCTCGCCATCCGCGACCAGGCCGCAGATACCCCCGCCGGACGAGGCGAGGCTGCTCGCGCATGGACCGCCTTCACTTCGAAGGTACTTTGGGTGTCGATGACGAGCCGACACGTGTCGCGCTGTTGAGCCTTGTGCAATGGAGATGTTGCAGGCCGAGCACATCGCCTCTGGGCTTGGGCCTCCTGGCGCTCTGTCAAACTCCGTTCACCCGCTCCTAGCCTGGTAAGCGCCTTCTGGGAGGCTCTGGACTCCCTGGCCGAGCAGCGCATGGGTCAAGTGGGATGGGGTCAGTTCGTAGCTCGTGTACGGCGGGCGGCCGACCGTGCCGATCTGATCCAGCTCGCCGATCTTCTGCAGCGGGCATCCTCGTGCGGCGCTGGACGACCGTCGCTGCCGTGCACGGCCCGTCCGTCCTCCCAGAGAAGCCGGGAGGACGGCCCGGGGAATTATCACCTCTACGAGCCGTCGTCGAGGCCGTCAGGGTCCCGATCCTGCTCGCTCCGCGCGCCTCCGCGGGCCCGGGCCGCGGGAACAGGTACTGGCCGCGCGTTCTCGCGGTCATCCGCTTGCCTGCCGAGCTGCGAGGGAGGCGGAGGGGAGGGCGACGGAGGTAGTCGACGCGCCGTCGGGTTTCGCTCGACTCGCCATGAAAGTTTCGGGACGCCCGAAATACTCTCATCCCCCATGAGACCCATGTTCATCTGCGGGCGCCGGACGGCGGCCGTCCCCGCCTCCCTCGTCCCTCGCTGCAGCAGCGGCAACGTGCCCGACCGCCACCGCGGAGCTCTCCACAACGAGCGCGACGACTCCGCCAGTCAAGGCGGTCGCGTCCACCACCAGATCTGCGAGACTACATCACCCAGCTAGCCGCGTAACGGCCAGGACGGCGGTCTCGTCCTTCGACCTCCGCACCCGGCGCCGACGCGCACGACCGAGCACTTCGGCGCCGACACCGCCAGCGCCAAGACGCACCTGACCCTGACCCGCCTGCTCGCCCCAACGCCTCCGCCCGGCGAGCACGACACATGACTGGCGGAGCAGTCGCGGCGCTGTCCGAGGCCGATCGTCCTCTTCGTTCCTCGGCGTCGACCTGGAGCACTGCTCGACGCCGTAATCACCTCCACCGGCTTCAAGGGCTCCATGGTCGTGACCTCCGTCGCCGGCGCCGCGAGCGTCGACGACCTCGGACGCCCAGCTGGCCAAGGAGAAGGACCTGCCCTATACCGTCGATCGCGGGACGACCAAGGTTGACGTCGCCACCTGGCCCTTCCCGCCCGAGGACGGGGAGAGCGAGCCCGAGTTCCGCTTCGACCCGCACGTGTGGACCTCGCCCGCGAACGCCATCGTCCAGGTAGACCAACATCGGCGCGCGCCCTGGAGAATGCCTCCCCGGAGTCCGCCGACCTCCTGAGTACCCGCACCCAGAGCTACATCGACCGTCTCAATGACCTGGACGCCTGGGCCCACACCAGCCTGGAGACCGTCCCGGCCGACAAGCGCGTCCTGTTCACCAGTCACGACGCCTTCGGCTACTTCTCCGCCGCCTACGGCGTGACCTTCAAGGGCGCCGCCCCGTCCGACTTCAACGCTCAGCAGGACGCCACCGCCCAGAAGATCGACGAGACCGCCAAGGCCGTCACGGACTCCGGCGCCGTGGGCGATCTTCGCCGTGAGAACCCAACAATCCCGGAATCCGTCGACAAGGTCGCCAGGACCGCCGGCGTCAAGGCCATTGTCGGGGACGAGGCCCTGTACGGGGACTCGCTGGGCGATCCCGGCTCTGACGGTGAGACCTACATCGGCTCGATCCTCCACAACGTCACCAACCTCACCAAGGCATGGGACGGCACGGTCGCGGAGATCGGAATCCCTGAACGAGTGGACGCCCATGCACACAGAGGTCAAAGTGGAGCCGAATGGGTCCAGCGAGCCAAGCGAGCCGATGAGCTCTGAACCGGTCGCCGTCCTCGACGACGCGGCTCGCGCATCGCCTAACTCCCGCACTGTTCTGACCGTCACCGGTACGGTCGAGGCGCGCAGGCTGCCCCTCATCGGCCCCAACGGCTCGGGCAAGACCACGCTCCTGCGCGGCCTGCCCGGCATGGTCAGAGTCGCCGCCGGCGAGCTTCGCGTCAACGGCGCCGCCCCGGTCGAGCGCCGCGCGGATCGATCGGCGCTACGTCCCCAGGTCGCCGACCTCGATCCGGAGCTTCGGTCACCGTCCCGACGTCGTCCTCGCCATGGGCACCCCACTCGCGTCTGGGCCTGATGCGCCGCCCCGGCCGCCGCGAGCGCTCGGCGCTGTCGGGAGGCCCTGGACGCCGTCGGGCTGAGCGAGCTCGCCTCCTCGGCGCTTTCGGCACGCCGTCGGGCGCCACAGCGCCAGCGCGTGCCTCGTGGCCCGGTGCATCGCCGAGCCATGCGCTCGATCCTCCCGGGACGAGGCCCTTCAGCGGCGCTCGACCAGCCCATTAGCCGCGACGCGCTGCTCGACATCATCGCCCGGCTCACGGGACCGCGGCATCGGCGTGGTCGTCTCCACCTCCACGACCTGTGGTCCTGGCCCGGCAGAGACCTGGTGAGAAGGCCGCCCACTGCTGGCCGGACGGCAGATCGCCCAGCCGGCCCGCGCGCGCGTGCTGGTGCCGCCGCCCTCATCGAGCAGGGCCTCCACGGCGGAGGCAGCCCGGACACGCCTCGCTCGAGCTCGATCCACGGCGCTGGAACGGGAGGGCGCGGCGAGGCGGGGAGGACGCAGGAGCAGTGACCGCAGTCATCAGCGATCCCAGCAGCCGCAGTCATCCCAGCAACCGCGCCGGCCGGCGTCACCAAGACCTTCGCCGACCTTCGTCGAGGGCCTGCGCAGCCTGGCCTCCCGCCATGTGCCGGGCCTGGCCCCAGTTCGCCCGCGCTGTTCAGGCCCTTGCTCGCCCAGTCGTGCTGCTCGGCGCCGTGTGCGCCGTCGTGGGCTTACCCCGTCAACCTGCGCGCCACCGGGTTCACCGCCGAGGCGATGGTCCACGCCGTCTTCTGGCATCGTGGCCGGCGCCGTCTGCAGGGAGCATCGATCGGATCGTCTGCGGCCGCTGCGGTGGCCCTGCTCGCCGCCGTCGCGCTGACCTGCAGGTCACCCATCGTGCGGCCGCCGCTCCCGCCTCCGAGGGCACGGCGGCGTCCTCACCAGCTTCTTCTCTCGATCAGGACCATCCTGTCCCTGGCCAAGGGGACAGGTCCGGCCAGCTCCGAGGCGCCCATGTTCGGCCGCCTCCTGGAGGTCACTGCGACCCGCGCCTCGGCGGCCGTCCCTCATGTGCCTGATCGCACTGGCGGCCGTGGCCGTCACCTGGAAGGACGGTCGCCTACGCCTTCGACCCCGTCGGGGCCAGGACGCGCGGCGTGCGTCTGCACCATCACACTCGACCTGGTGCGTCACGCGGCGGTGGCAGCGGTCGTCGTCTCGGCGACGCTTTGACGGTGGGCACCCTCCTGGTCATCATCGGCTACCTCGGCATGCCAGGGCGACCGGGACGCGTGCTGGCCGGTCGAGTGGCCGCCATGGTGGCGGTGCCCCTGGCCGTGGGCATGAGGCGGCGGCTGGCTCGGGCTGCTGGTCATGACCGCGCCGATGCCCCACCCGGTCTCAAGCCGCAGGCGGCCGGCGCTGGACCATGACCGCCCTGTTCCTGCTGGCGGCGGACGCGGGCCTGGTGGCGCAGCCGCATCCACGGAGCGCGCCGCGAAGGCACGAGACGACGTGGAGGCGGGCGCATGAGCGTGAGCTGGGGCGTGCGGGCTTTCCTTGCCGCTGGTCGAGAGGTCGTCCTCATGCGCTGGCCCGGGATCGTGGGGGCTCTGGCACTGCTGCACCGCCGGATCTTCTTCACGGAGTCCCTGACCCACTCCACCTTCGGCGCGGTGGCGGGCGTGGTCGTGGGCTCGAGGCTCAGCGCGCCCCCGCCGGGCAGCGTGCCGATTACGACCTCCTGACCGTCGCCCTGTTCCGTCAGGCCGTGCTCGCTGTGCTTCGCCGCTACGATCGCCCTCATGCGCTGGCTGTCGACGATCCCGCTGACCTCAGTCGGCCGCGGGGATCGTGCTGACCTTCCGGCTTCGCCCCTGGGGTACTTCCGGCCAAGTGGATTTCGCCCCGCTGCCGCGCTGAAGGTCGACGGGTTCCCGACCGCCTCGTGCCCGGGTCATCGGTCCCGTGGACGTCGCCGTGACGGCGGCGGTCCTGGTCGGGCGCTGGCGGTCCCGGCGGTGGGCGGCCGCGTCCTGATCTTCCACGGCTTCGACCCGGTCGGCTATCGGGCCCGCCGGGCTGCGCGCGCGGGCCGGTCGAAGCGGTCCCGCTGGTCCTGACATGCCTGACCACATGAACACCGGTCTGCCGTCGGCACGATCCATGCCCATCGCCCTCGGTTGCGGCGCCGGTGCGCCGCGATCGCCCCGTGGTGCTCCTCGGACGCGCCTCGCGTTGGCCGGGTCGGCCCTGCTGGGCTGACCTGCACGTGGCGGGCGTGTGGCTGGGGTCGTGCTGAGTCTGTCGGTGGGCGGCGTCATCGCGGCGATGGCGGGCGCCGTCTACCTCCTGGCCGCAGCGGCGCGCGCCCTGGCATCGCGTGTGAGCGGCTGACGCTCTCCAGGCGCCGAGCACCCGCGCATGTCGGTCTTGAGGGCCTCCAGCCGGTCGGCGGCGGTCCGGCGGGCCAATTCGACCGGATCCTCGACGCCGACTGGTACGACGACCTCGCAGTGACATGCGATCCTCGGCTCGGTGTCGAGGGGTGCACGACGATGCGGTCGTTGGCCGCCGTCTTGATGATCAGGCCGTCTGTCGGCGGGAGCTTCCGCCGTTGCCGTCCGAGGCCGTCCAGCAGGTCGACACGTCGACCACGGGGGAGCCGGCCAGTGAGGCGGGCACGCCCCCGGCGCGCAGGCGATCCATGGTCGTGGAGATGAAGGACGCATCCTCCCATCCTCTGCGCCCCGGCTGCTCACGCTCAGGTGACCGGTGGCATGGAGCCCGTCTGCGCGCGCCAGCCGGTCGAGCAGGGTCGGCGATTGAACGGCCTCGTTTGAGCACGCTGGCCAGCACCGCCAGGCGCACGGAGGCCGAGATGCCGTCCTTGTCCCGCACCGAGGCGGGGTCCACGCAGCAGCCCAGCGCCTCCCGTAGCCGAAGACCAGTCCGGGCACGCGACGGTCCATTTGAAGCCGGGCGGGGCGTTGCGGTGCCCCAGCCCGTGGGCCTGCGCGATCTTGCGCAGCATGCGGGAGGAGACGATCGAGTTCGCCAGGACGCCGGTGCCCGTGAGCCGCGAGCTCGGCGGCCTGCTCTCCCAGGACCGTGCCGAGCTCGTCGCCGGTCCGTCGTCGCCAGCCGCCGGTGACGTGCTCGTCCGAGATGCGGCGCAGCAGCAACCGGCGTCGGGGTCGATGGCGATCACCAGGTCGGCGTCGGCGTCGCGGGCCTGCGCGAGGGCAGGTCGAGAGTGCCGGCCTCCTCGGGGGTCGGGGGAGGGCGACGGTGGGGGAAGCCGGGGTCGGCGTCGAACTGCTCGGGCGACGACGATCACGTCCAGGCCCAGCGGCCCAGCGCGTCGCAGCAGATCCGCCGCCCCACTCCGTGCAGGGCAGTCAGGACGATCTTGAGGGGCGGCGGCGCGCATCCGCGCCGCCTTCGCCGCAGTCGCGGTGTGGTCCTCGATGATCTCTCGCGCGCGGTCTCCCAGCCGGAATCGGGCATCGGTATCCCGGGTATCTCAGGTATCCCGACTATCCCGGCGGGTCGCCGACCGCCCTCAATGCGCTCGGCGATCGCGGACTCGTAAGGGCGGCGCGATCTGCGCGCCCTGCCCCAGCCGGTCGCGAGCGCGCCGCCCGCCCAGGTAGATCGTGAATCCGTTGATCTGGGGCGGGGTGCGGGACGCCGCCACCATGACCGCGGCGTCGGCCTCGAGGCGCCTGAGCGCGAGGCGAGGTCGGGGTGGGGCAGGGCGCGGTCGATCTCAGGCGGCGCGGCCCCCGCCCCGCCGGTGATGACGGAGGCCGTGTCGCGGGCGAAGACGCCCGAGTGGCGGCGAGCGTCGTAACCGATCACGACGGTGAAACCCTCGCCGAGGGTTTTCGCGCAGATAAGCCGCCAGGCCGGCGGCGGCGCGGATGACGACGGCGCGATTCATCCGGTTCGGCCCCGCTCCCAGGGGCCGCGCAGGCCGTCGGCACCGGCGTCAGGGTGTCCGAGAAAGGCGTCGGTCGGGGCTGCACGGCCTCATCGTCGCCGGCCTCGTGGGCGGTCAGCAGAGCGGTCCAGCTCTTCGCGGGTGGCGGGGTCGGGGTCCTCATGATCCAGGCAGTCACGGCAACGGTGTCGAGAGGCGATCCGGGCGGGTCATGACTTCGACGCTACCGCGAAACCGCCCGTTCGGAACCGTGACAATGACAGCCCTCACCAGTGGTTCCCAACACAAGAACGTGAGGTAGCCAATGACGCCGGCGGGGTCCTCACTCCCGACTCGGCCGTACCCTGTGCCCATGAGCGACACTGCCTCCTCACCCCCGCCGCCCAGGCAGGTCCCAGACCCCGGTCGCGGCGCCGGTCGTGCCTGCCCGATCTGAACGGCGATCTCAGCGCCCTCACCCTCGCCCTGGTGTCTGCCCCGAGCGTCTCCGGGGCGGAGGCCCCGCTAGCCGACGCCGTCCAGGCCGCCCTGGCGGCGCATACGCACCTGGAGGTTCTGCGGCACGGCAACACCGTCGTCGCCCCGCACTCGCCTGGGGCGTGTGGAGCGAGTCGTCGTCGCCGGCCACCTGGACACCGTCCCCATCTCGCCCCGCACCGACAACGTCCCGCCGTATCGAGAGCCATGAGAACCCGAGAGACCTCGAGAGCCTGGAGGACCTGGGCACGGGCGCTCAAGACGGGCAGGGCGGGCAGACGGTCGTGTCGGGGGCGCGGCAGCGTCGATATGAAGGGCGGTATCGCGGTGGGCCTGCAGCTGGCCGCGACCCTGACACGCTCCGCGCCGCGATGTACCTGGGTCTTCTACGACAACGAGAGGTCGTCGGCGAGCGCACCGGGCTCCGGTCGGGCGCTCGGCCCACCCCGACTGGTTCGAGGCGGACCTGGCGATTCTCGGCGAGCCCACCGGCGCGGGCGTCGAGGGCGGATGCAACGGCACCTGCGCCTCATCCCTGGACGTGACGGGCGGCGCCCTCGGGCCGGCTGGCGCGGCGTCAACGCGGCATGCCGCCTGCCCACCATCATCGAGCGGGTCAAGGCCGCCCCGGTGAGGACTGGCGGGAGTCGATGGCTGACCGACGGGTCCTTCAGCGTCGTCCTCATCGAGGGCACGGCGATCAACACGATCCCCGACCACTGCCGCGTCACGGTCGGCTACCGCTTCGCACCCGACCTGGACGGCCGAAGAGGCCTGGCCTGGGCCAAACGCGTGCTGGCAGGGCTCGATCCGTCGAGTGAGGAGACCGACCCGCCCATCGACGCCGGCACCGGGCCCGGGTCGATGTCGAGCTGGACGACCTGAGCCCGGCCGCGCGCCCGGAGCTCGATTCCCCGATGGCCCGTGAGCTCATCGGCCAGGTGCGCGAGCGCGGGGGCGCTGTCGGGCCCAGAGTACGGCTGGACCGACGTCGCCCGCTTCTCCGCGGCCGGCATCCCCGCGGTCAGCCTCGGTCGGGCGACCCGATGCTGTGCCACACCGATGACGAGCACTGCCCCGTGGCCCAGATCGAGGCCGTCGCGCAGATCCTGCGCGCATGGCTGGCCTGACGGTCCGACGGCCCGACCGGCCGTGATGAGATCATTCCCCAATGACACGCCAGACCTACCGCAGAGGGCCCGTGATGCTGCGCGGGACCCAGATCCCGTCCGGACCACCGACGCGCGTCTGCTGGACCACCGCGGCGATGCCGAACGGCTGCACGCCGACCCGTGGCGCGTGCTGCGCATCCCAGTCCGAGTTCGTCGAGGGCTTCGGGGCGCTGGCCGAACTGGGGCCGGCGATCAGCGTGTTCGGCTCGGCGCACTGCCGCAGACGACCCCGCCTACGCCCTGGCCCAGCAGATCGGGGCGGATCTGGCGCGCAGCGGCTACGGCGTCATCACCGGCGGGAGGCCCCGGGATGATGGAGGCGGCCAACAAGGGCGCCCATGACGCGGGCGGCGTCTCGGTGGGCCTCGGCATCGAACTGCCTCACGAGCAGGGCATGAACGAGTATCGTCGACCTGGGCGTCAACTTCCGGTACTTCTTCGCCCGCAAGACGATGTTCCTGAAAGTACTCCGACGGCTTCGTCGTCATGCCCGGGGGAATGGGCACTCTCGACGAGCTCTTCGAGGCCGTGACCCTCGTCCAGACGGGCAAGGTCTCCTCCTTCCCGATCGTGCTGGTGGGCTCCGACTACTGGCGCGGGCTGGTGGATTGGATCCGCGGCACCCTGGTCGACTCTGGGACGATCTCGCCCGGGGACGTCGATCTGCTCCCCGTCGTCGACACGGCGCAGGAGGCCGTCGACTACGTGGTCGACGGCGCGCGGCGGCTGCGGGCCGGCGGGGCGGAACCAGAGCGGAGCATAGTTGAGCCTTCCTGGACTTAACCACGTTTATCTGAGGATCAGCGTCCTCGTGCCGTAGAATGGGCTGGGCAGTGCGGTGATGAATCCGCGATACAGCACTGAAAGGGGAGCTCATGGCTGCCATGAAGCCCAGGACTGGTGACGGGCCGCTAGAAGTCGTCAAGGAAGGCCGCTCGATCATCATGCGCGTGCCGCTGGAGGGTGGTGGCCGTCTGGTTGTTGAGATCACGCCCGATGAGATCAAGGATCTCCAGGAGGCGCTGGCCTCCGTGAAGTACTGATTCTCGATCCGCACAGACCCGCACAGATCGGCTCAGACTTCCTCAGACCTGCTCAGATCTCTTCAATAGTATGCGGCGCCTGCCGCAGTAAGTAACGACGAGGACCGGGTCCCCGAGGGCCCGGTCCTTGTGCTATTCCTGCACCGCTTCATTCAGGTCATTTCCAGGCCCGTCAGGCCTGGCGGACGGCCACCAGCAGTCCATCGCCGACCGGCAGGAGCGACACGAGAAGACCGTCGTGATCGCGCAGGGACTTGCCCAGCTCGCGTGCCGCGACCGTGGTGGGGTCGCGTCGAGCGGGATCGGCCACGTGATCGTTCCACAGGGCCCGGGTGATGGCCGGACGCCGCCGACGCGCAGCATGCGCAGTGCAGGCCCGGCCAGCTTGATCGACTCCTCCGGATCGATGTCGAGCACGACCATGTCGTAGGAGCGAGCCGCCATGCGGGGCATGACGTCGGAGGCCCTGCCCCGGATGATCCGCGTGCGCGCTCCCGGATATCCCGCGGCGTCGAAGGCCCTGCGCGCGCTCGCGCTGGAGCTCGGGCTCGACGTCGATGGTGGTCAGCACCCGTCGAACCCATTCCGCCGAGCAGGCTGCAGCCCGGAACCCCGGTGCCGGTGCCGACCTCCGCCACGGACTTCGCCGCCACGGCGGCCGCGAGCATCTTCAGGGCGGCGCCCGTGGCTGAGGAGACGGGGGCGATGCCGAGCTCGATGCCGCGCAGCCGGGCGTCGGCGATCTGCTCGTCCTCGCTGGGGAACTCCTCGGTGTAGGACCAGCTCAAGGTCTTGTCGGCACTCACCGTTCCACCTTCCGTGCTGCGACCGGTGGTCGCGTGGGATCGGATCTGCCCGTGCACGGCCCTGAGGGGCGGCGCGGGCGAACACACTCATTGTTCCAGGTTGTGGGCGGATCAACGGTATCGCCACTGGCGATGCGCATGCCTCCGGGGTGCGACGGCGCACGTCCCGCATGGTGATCGGGTCCCGCGCTTGGTCCCTATACTGTTGGCGTGCTAGGCGTCTCAGGTTCGAATTCCTCGTCATCATCCTGGTGGCGGTCATCGTCATCGGGCCTCAGCGTCTGCCCGAGTACACCCGCAAGCTGACTCAGGCCGTGCGGCGGCTCAGGGTATTCCTGGACGACGCCAAGGAGCAGATCGCCGAGGAGGTCGGCCCGGGCTCGCGGACCTCAATCTGTCCGACCTCGATCCGCGCAACTACGACCCGCGCAAGATCGTGCGTGACGCCCTGGGGGAGGACCTCGACGCCATCCGCAAGGACCTCGCCAATCCGATCCAGTCGGTCGCCAGGATGCCAGGGACGCGGCCTCCGATGCCGTTAAGACCGAGGCCGCCTCCCGCTCGAAAGAAATCCCTGAGCCGGATGATCGACGACAGGGGCCGAGCAGGCTCGCGAGCGCCGGGCGCAGCCTGGGGCTGACACCAGGCCGGTCGAGTCGGTTGAGACTGCCGGGGAGCGCAGGCTGTTGAGGCTGACGCCGAGCCGTCGAGTCCGGTCAGGTGGATGCCGCCGGTGGGGCTGATGGGAGGCCTGACGATGAGCCGGTCGAGCCGGATGAGGCTGTAGAGGTTGCCGGGGATGCTCAGGATACTGGGAGATGCTCAGGATGCCGAAGCTTGACATCGAGCCGGTTGGAGCTGGATGAGCCCGCTGAGGGCCGACTCCGATCCCCTCGAGCCTGGTCGATGGGATCAATGAGATCGAGGAGGCCGGGGAGGCGATCCAGCCGATCCGCCGGGTGCGGCCGGTGTCCCCGCGCGAGATCGTGCGTCGGCCAACGCCGCCGCCCGTACACGCGCAGAGGCCGCCGAGGCGCCCGGGGTCGTGATGGCCGCCGATCCCTCTGATTCCTAGGATTCCTCGGTCGGCGCCTGAACCGCTGGAACTTCATCAGCCGTGGGCGATCGACGGGACAGCGCCGCAGCCGGTCAGTTCCGCGCGAGTCCTCCGCTCAGTTCGCCACGTTGAGGCTCAGCCGCCGACCGCCAGCCCGCGGGGAGCGGTCGCACGAGCCTGCGGGCCCGTCACCAGCTCCGCGGCCGCCGGGGGCATCCGCAGCGAGCTCGCTAAATCCTGCGCCACCGTCGCGGGCGCCGACGTCGGATCCCTCTCGCAGACGGATGTCCAGCGGAAGTTGGGCCGGGAGCGGCACCTCGTATCAGCGTCCGGGTCAGCGGGTCGCTGACCGTCCGGCCGCCGCGGGCCGAAGATCTCAGGCGCGAGCCATCGGCGCGGCATGTGGGACATGTTCTCGATGACGCCGACGACCTTCTGATTGGTCTGGTGGCGATGAGCCCGGTGCGCTCGGCGACCTCGGCCGCAGCCGTCTGCGGGTGGTCACCAGGATCTCCGGCGTTCGGCGGGAGCTGAGCCACGGAGATCGTCACGTCCCCGGTGCCGGGTGGCAGATCGAGCAGGAGGACGTCAGATCTCCCAGAAGACGTCGGAGAACTGCTGGACCGCCCGGTGGAGCATCGGGCGCGCCAGATGACCGGCTGCCTGGACTCCACGAACATCCGATGGAATGACCTTCACCCGTAAGCCGCCGGCAGGACGATCATGCCGTCCAGCTGGGTGGGGACCCGCTCCACCCAGCATGCGGGGGAGATGGAGAAGCCGTAGATGTCGGCGTCGACGGCGCCCACGCTCGGGCCCTGGGCCGCCATGGCCGCCAGGGTTGGCGGTCACCGAGGACTGCACCCCGCCCTTGCGGAGGTCACCGCGTACGCGCGTGAGACTGCCCGGCTGGAATGAGGATGACCGGTTCCGCGGCGCCCCCGCGCAGCCGAGTGCGCAGCTCGGCCTTCTGCTCGTCGGTCATGACGCGCAGGTGCACGCTCACCTCGGTGACGCCCTCGACCCCGCCGACCTCGCGACGCGTGTCCTCCGTGATCGTGTCCTTCAGGGGCAGCCGGCCACGGTCAGCAGAACGCCGACGCTCACGGCGCGATTCGCTGATCTCGACCGATTCGACCATGCCGAGGATCGGTGATCGAGCGGTGGAGCTCAGGATCGATGACTCGACAAAGAGCCTCGCGAACTGCGTCTTCGGTAGGTGCGGACATGACGCCATCCTAAGTGCGTCCGTGCAGGAACCGTCGTGGTGCACAGCACGTTGAAACGGTTCGGTTCTCGTGTCCCGAGGGCCTGCCGGGATAACGACAGCGTAACCTGGATCGGCCGCCATGTGCGGATGACATCCCCTCCTGCGAGTCGGAAAGAGAAGCGCATGACTTCGACGCAGCGCTCCACCAACCCAACACCCGCATCTCAACGGGGCCGGATCGGCCGGATCGGCGGCCTTGATGGGCTGCGGGCCATCGCGGTCGCCCTCGTCCTCGTCTGCCACCTCATTCCGGGGTCCTTCCGGCGGGATGGTGAGGTCGATGCCTTCTTCGTCATCTCGGATTCCTCATGCCAGTCTTCTGCTCCTCGAGCAGCGCCGCACGGGACACATCGACCTCAGGCGCTTCTGGATCAGGCGCCTGCGTCGCATCGTGCCCGCACTCGCCGCTGCCGTCGCCGTGGTCGTGGCCCTGGCCGCCTGCATAGGGGGTGATGCCCTGCTGGCCGTGCGGCGCCAGGTCCTCAGCTCGATCCTGCTGGTCTACAACTGGGCGGAGATCATCGGCGGATCGTCCTACTTCGGCAGACTCAGCCCTCCTGCTGACCAGCGATGATTGGTCCGCTGGCGGTGGAGAGCAGTTCTATCTCCTGTGGCCGCTGGTCATCGTCGCCTTCTGTCGCGGGGCCCGTCGTGGACGCGGCGCAGGTTCGCCGCCCTCGCCCTGGGGCTCTCGGTAGCCTCGGCCGCCTGGGCCCGCATCTCGTGGGGCAGGGAGTCCTCCCTCGCGCGTCTACATGGGAACCGGCACACGCCTTCGGGCTCATGATGGAGCGCCGCCCTGGCCTGTGGCACGGGCGCGCGACGGAGGGCTGACCCTGACCCCTCAGCGCCAGGCTGCGCCGGGCGCGGGGGCGCTACTGGGATGGGCAGGCCTGGCCGGTCTGCTCATCGTGGCCTGCACGTCGCCGATGGGGCGCTATGGCGCAGCCCGGCGGCCTCAGGCCCGTGCCGCGCTCATCATCGCGTCCGTGTGCGCCCTCGCCGTCGTGCAGGCCCTCACCGGTGAGGTCTCTCGCCGCCGGGCCGGCGCAGCGATTGTCGCGCCTGCTGCAGGCCGAGCCCGCTGCAATGGGTGGAGCTCGCGCTCCTACGGGCTGTACCTGTGGCACTGGCCTGGGGTCCCTGGCCTTCTACGCCATTCCGCCGACGGTCAGCCCCTGGGTGGTGGCTCGGCGTCCTGGGGCTGACGCTGTGCGCCACCGAGCTGTCTACGTCTACATCAGAGACCCCCGTGCGGCGCGACGGCCTGATCAGCTGGCTGCGACGGGCCCCGCAGCTGCGGCCGCCTCAGATCGTCCCACTGGGGGAGGGCTCACCGCCGTCGTCCTCCTCATCGTTCTCTTCTCCTCAGCCCCGGCAATCCACGGCCCAGCAGGCGATTGCGGCCGGGAGGCGGGGACCCTCGGCACTCCGGCCGCGGATGCGGCCTCCCGCCCACACGCGGATGCGTCCGATGCCGCCTCCTCTGAAGCGCGAGGCCCATTCACCGGCGCGGAGGTCACCGTCATCGGCGACTCCGTGATCGCCGCAACGCCGAGCCTGAGGCAAGCCTGCCAGGGATCTCCATCAACGCCGAGGTCTCGCGGTCCCGTGTGCCGCCGCCGTTCCCCACGCTCCAGGATCTCGACGCCGCCGGCGCCAGGCCTGCGTCGTCGTCGCCCTGGCCGCAACGGCCCGATCGAGACGGACCAGCTCGACTCGATCCTGGATTACCTCGAGGCCCGACCGCAGGCTCGTTCTCGTCACCAGCTGCAGCCCCGCGCACGACCTGGATCCGCCGGCCAGCGAGGCGCTCCACGCCTTCGCGCAGGACCATCCCGATCAGGTCGCGGTGGCGGACTGAGCCGTCTCCGGACACCCGACCTCCTGGTGGACGATCAGGTCCACCCAGCCGGCGGGCGCCGAGCTCTACGCGCAGACGGTCCGGACGCGATCGCGAACCTCGAGCGCTGGCCGCCCTGAGGCCGCGTCGAGTGCGGTGCGACGCGTGCGACGACCGTGACGGGTGCGGCGACGAGTGCGACTCCGGCTCGTCGGTCTCCTCGGAGAGCTCCTCACGATCTGCCGACAGATCTCCTCGCGCGAGCGGCGCGCTCCTCGGTGAGCAGCTCCTCCAGCAGGTCGCGCAACTCGGGCGCCCACGAAGTCGCGGGTGGCGACATCGTTCATGGCCAGGCGCAGCGAGGCTATCTCGCGGGTGAGGAACTCGGTGTCCTCCAGGTTGCGCTGGGCGCGCTGGCGGTCCTGCTCGGCGGTGACGCGGTCGCGGTCGTCCTGCCGGTTCTGGGCCAGCGGGATCAGAGGCGCCGAGTAGGACGCCTGGGTGGAGAAAGGCCAGGTTGAGCAGGATGAAGGGGTAGGGGTCCCAGGCGGCCCCCTCATTGATCTTCACCAGGAGCATGTTCGCCGCGATCCACGCCACCACGAACACCGTCATGTAGAGGACGAACTTCGGCGAGCCCATGAACCGGGCCGTGGCCTCCGCGAAGCGCCCGAAGCCGTCGGGCGCGAGGATCAGCCGGAACCAGCGCATCCACCGCGAGCGGGACCGGGTCACCGGCTGGTCCGAGCTGGTCAGGCGATGGCGTTCCTCTCGATCATCTCGTCGGTGACGGCCTCGTCGGCCTCGCGCCAGTCGTCAGGCGTAAGATGGTCAGGACGTCGTCGACGGACGCGGCTGAGCAGCCTGCCGGCCTGATCCAGAACCGGCAGGGCGGTGAGGTTGTAGGTGGCCAGGAGCCGGGTGACCGTGCCGATCGAGTCATCGGCGTTGACCGGGTCGAGGGCCTTGTCGAGGATGGAGCCGAGCAGGCGCTGCGGGCGCTCGCGCAGAGCCCGCTGGAAGTGGACCATCCCAGGAACTGGCCCGTCAGGGACTCCAGCGGAGGGGGGCACACGAAGGCGATCGCCCCGAGCGCCGGCTGGACCTCGGCCTTGCGCGCCTGCGCCAGGAAGGTCGCGACATTGGCCTCCGGAGGCAGGATGATAGGCTCGGTGGTCATCAGGCCCCCGGCGGTGTACTCGTCGTACCGCATGAGGCGGCACGTCCTCGGCCTCTCGGGCTGCATCAGTTCGAGCAGCTCGGTCGCCTTCGGCTGGGGGAGGTCCGAGACCAGGTCGGCGGCGTCGTCCGGCTGCATGGCGTCCAGGACGTCGGCGGCGCGGGAGGCGTCCAGGCCCGACAGCAGGGCGACGGCGTCGTCGGTGGACAGCTCCTCGACGGCGTCGGCCAGGCGCTCGTCGGACGGCTCGGCGCGGCCACCTCGATCTGACGGGACAGGGGCAGGTCCGACAGCGTCGGCCAGGTCGGCGGGCTTGGGGTCCCTCCACGGTGGCCAGCAGCGCGGTCGCCCCCTGCTGGTCGGTGCTGCCCGCCAGGCCGTGACCTCCTCCGGGGCGCACCATGAAGGGTCTCGCCTCGGCGCAGGCCCAGGGGCCGAGGCGCTGCGCTGGACGAACAGGCGCGTCACCTTCCAGTCCATGCCGCGGTCCCGCTCAATGGCGACATCGCGCACGGTGACGGATCCGGTGCCGTCGCGCATGGTGACTACGCGGTCGAGCAGCTCGCCCACGACGAGCGTCTCGACATGGCGCTGCTCGAAGCGGCGGATGTTGACCAGTCCGGTGGTGATGACCGCGCCCGGCTCGATGGCGGTGACCCGCGACAGCGGCAGGAAGACGCGACGGCGCCCGGGCACCTCGATGACCAGGCCCACCGCCCGCGTCTCCCCGCGTATCTGGATCAGGACGATGACGTCGTGGACCTTGCCCACCGGATCCCCGAGGGGGTCGAAGACGGTCGATGCCCACGAGGCGGGCGACGAGACCTTGAGACGGTGCGCATCCTGGTGCTCTCCACGGGCAGAGGATAATGCGCCCTGGGCGTGATGAGCCGGTATCGGGCCCCGGGCGGGCGCGTGGCGCGGGGCGGCGTGGGACTATGGAGCCATGAGTCAGTTCTCCGCGCGACCCGCGCTCTCGACCCGGGGCGGTGTGATGCCCAGGGGCGACGAGGTGGCCTCGCCGCCAGCTACGCCGAGGGCCCAGCGCCGTCGATTCCCTGTCCGACGACGGCTTCGTGCAGTGCCTCACCATCATCGGCACCGATCTCGCGGCAGGTGGAACGGATCACCGGCCGCATGAGCTGAGGCGGGCGGTGGCCTCCGGGGCCGGCTCGCGGCTGGGTCGGCCTGTTCTTCGCGCCATGATGAGTCTGGTGGGCAATGACGCGGCCGGCAGCATGAGCATGGTGACGGCGGTTCTCTGGGGGTGGTGTGGGGGATCGTGTTCCAGGTCATCTCCTACGCGCTGACCCGCGGTCGCGCGATTTCACCTCGGTGAGCCGGGTCGTCGCCTCGCGCTACTCGATCATCGCCTCGGACCGGGCCCGCGGAGGCTACAGGCCCTCGCCGATGTGCCCGGCAACCTCTCGCGGGGCGGGGACGCGGCGCGCCGCGCAGAGGAGCGCCGGGTCGCCCGGGGCAGACGCGCGGCGGCCCCACGGCGTTCGGATCGCGTCCCGATGAGCGTCCGCGTTACGGCGTCCGCGTGCCCGAGGGCGTCGACCCGCTGACTACTCAGGCTCCTCCGGCCCGGCTGGGCCGGGACGACCAGTCCGCGCAGCCGGGCGGGGTGCCGGGGCGCGCGAGCCGCGCGAGGACCGTGAGCCGAGCGAGGATCGCGGGCCAGAGCCCGCCGCGTGAGCCCGGGCCGGCCGGGCCAGCCGGCCAGGACCGCGAGCCGGGCGTAGGACTTCGACCCCTACCTGCGGCCGGTCGATGAGGGCCGGAGGAACGGATCCGGAGACGGCGGGCATGAGCATCCCTGAGGCCCGTCCAGCGCTCCCTCATGCCCTCGGGCGTCGAGAACACCTTCGCGCTCGCCTCCGAGCTCGGCTACGACGGCGTCGAGGTCATGGTGTGGTCCGAGCGCGCCACCCAGGACTCCCGGATCCTGTCGCACTGTCCGAGCGCCACGGGCAGCCGGTTCTGGCCGTGCACGCCACGCTGCTGCTCACCCGCGGGGTCTTCGGCGTCGACCCTGGGACAAGATCGACCGCTCCATCGAGCTGGCCTTCGCCCACGGGCGCGCCCAGCGTCGTTCTTCACCCGCCCTTCTTCTGGCAGACCCGCTACGCGCTGGCTTCGTCGCTAGTGGCCTGCAGGAAGACGACCACCGGCATGCACCTGTGCGGCGGAGAACATGTTCACCTGGCGCTCCCGCGATTCCCGCTCGTCGAGGAGTTCAGGGCATATTCCCCGACCTCTGGGACCCGGTGGAGCGGGCTATCACTCAGTCACCCTGGACATCTCCCGCGGCCACCTCGGGATCGGACTTTGCCCTGGCCATGGCCCCGTGCGCTCCGCACCCTGCGCCACCTCCATCCCAGCCGACGGCGTGCGGCTTCGGGACGACCATCTCCTGCCCGCGCCCGCGATCAAGACTGCGCCGGGTCACCTCGCATCTGGCGGACACCGGCTTCGAGCGGGAGCGACGGCGGCGGGTCGTCGTCGAGGTCAAGGCCGGCTCCCATGAAGGCCGCTCCAGGCGTCGCGAGGCCTGGCCAGCGCCCTGGCGGCGCTCGCCCGCGAGGCACCTCGGGGGAGGGCGCACCGGAGGCGTCCACGTTCCCGCGCCGACGCAGCGCGCACGACCGCACCAGCTGATGCGTGTCCGCTGCGCCGTCCCGCTTGCTCAGCAGGCGTGCTCGTGCTCCCGGTGCGCGGCGCGCGCCGAGCTGGAAGGTGGCGTGCTCGATGGGGATCGGGAGGTGCTCGGCGACGCAGGCCTGCAGCGAGGTCAGGATCCCCTCAGGTGCGCGTCCGCGCAGGCACTCGTCGCGCCCGACGACATGGGCGGTCAGGGACCGGCGGGTTGGAGGCGACCGTCCAGGCGTGCAGGTCGTGAACCTCCTCGACGTGGTTCACCTCGAGGACGTGGCGGCGCACCTCAGCCAGGTCGAGGCGCCTCCGGCGTGAAGTCCATCAGGACGTGTCCGGCTGGGCGCAGCAGGCTCGTCGCCCGCGGGACGATGGGGGCGGCGACGATGATGGGCGAGGCGACGGCGTCGGCAGGTCCACGCATCGGTCAGCGACGACGCCGCTGGCCGCGATGACGCCGACCGAGCCAGAGCGCGTCGCTGACGGTGACCTCAGGAGGCGGCGCGCGCATTGAGGGCTGGAGTCGCGGCCGCCGGCCAGAATGAGCATGGAGACGATGTTGGCGACCAGGCCCGATCGCGCCGCATGACCAGCGTGCCGTCGGCCTCGATCTCTCCGGGCGCGACCAGATCGATGACCGCGCGCGCACGACGGCCACCCCGACCACGGCGAGCATGCCCGCCTGAAGGGCGGCGCCGATGACCTCGGCGCGCCGCATCGCAGGTCGAGGCGGTCCGTGGGCGGACGAGTGGACAGATGCGCGGCGGCGAGCGCGATGACCAGCCCATCGTGTCCGGTGAGCATGTGGCCCGGCGTCGCGAAACGGGGCAGAGCCGGTGAGCAGGCCGGTGACCACCTTACCTCGGCGATCGGGACCGTGGCGACCAGGGCGAGGACGATGGCGAGCCGCCGGGGCGAGAGCGCCGGCGGTATGGTCGTGGGCGCCGTGGGCGTCGGGGGCGATGCTCGTGGGTGCGCGCGTGGAGGATGGCGGGTGTCCGTGGCTGTGACCGTGACTGTCCGTGTGCGAGTGGTCGGCGGTGCTCACTGGTCCTTCTCGATCCTCTCGACCTTCTCAGTCTTCTCAGGCTTCTCAGACTACTCCAGGCGTGGCCCTCATCGCGATGCCGGCGGTGGTGGCCGTGGCGCGCGGGCCAGACCCAGCCGCCACCAGGACGGCGGTGAGAGTTCGTCAGCGTGCTCCGAGGACGCTCACGCGGGCGCGGCCGTGGGCGTGGGTGGAGATGAGCCCGGCTCCGCGCAGAATGGCGGGTGCTGGGAGACCGTGGACTGGGCCGGGCCCAGGTGAGTCGGCGAGCTCGCCGACGCGGTGCTCGCCGCCCGCGCGGGTAGACAGGATGGCCGGGCGCGTGGGGTCCCCGAGAACGGAGAGAACTGCTGCCAGGGCGGTGGCGTCGTGGACGGCGGCGGAGGTGTCGTCGGTGACGTCGGTGGCGCGGGAGCTCATGCAGACTATCGGCGCCCACCGATGGTATCGGTGGGTGCCGAAAATGATCGAGAGGTGTCGAAAGCCGCTCGCGGCGGCTCGATCAAGCCGCTCACCCAGGCCTCGACATCGATCGGGGCGCCCGGGATCGCCGCGGTCAGGTACTCGGCGCGACCGTCCTCGCGCATGACGACGTCGTCCTCGATCCGCACCCCATGCCCCGCAGTTCGGCGGAACCCGCAGATCGTCCGCCCGGAAGTACAACCCCGGCTCGATGGTGAAGATCATTCCCGGGGCGAGCTCGGCGTCCATCGCCATCTCGCGGCGCGCCTGGGCGCAGTCGTGCACGTCCAGGCCCAGGTGGTGGCTCGTGCCGTGCACCATCCAGCGCCGGTGGTACTGACCCTCCGGGCCCAGGGAGTCGGCCGCCGTCACGCCCTCCGGCAGCAGGCTCCTCCAGGCGGCGCGCGATGACCTCCATGGCGGCGGCGTGCCGGGTCGAAAGCGGCAGCCGGGCTCGTTCGCGCGGACGAAGGCGCGGCGTCGGCGGCCTCGAGCACCGCCTCGTAGACACGGCGCTGCGGAGCGGTGAAGCGACCGTCCACCGGAATCGTGCGGGTCACGTCGGCCGTGTAGAGGGAATCGACCTCCACGCCGGCGTCCACCAGCACCAGCTCGCCGGGCCGGACGGGCCCGTCATTGGTGATCCAGTGCAGGGGTGTTGGCATGATCCCCGGCCGCCGCGATCGTGTCGTGCCCGCCGTTGCCCTCCCTCGCGGGCCTTTGGCCCCGAAGGCGCCCTCCAGTACGCGCTCGCCGCGCCCGGTGCCCCGTCGCGCGCGGAATGGAGCGGATGAGGTCGTCGAAGCCCGCCTTGGTGGCATCGACCGCCTTCTGCATCTGGTCGATCTCCCAGGCGTCCTCGACCAGGCGCAACTCGCTGGCCGCCTCTGCCAGCGCGTCGTCGGTCTGCTGGGCCGCCTGGCCCTCGGCCAGGCCGACACTGCGACGCACCTGGTTCACCAGTGCGGTGACCGCCGCGTCGGCCTCCGAGATCACGCGCAGCTGGACGCCGCCCGCGCCCGCGTCCTTGGCCAGGGCGTCGCCGAGGACGTCGAGTGGGCGCAGCGGATGCCGGTGGCGGCCTCGACCTCCTCAATGGAGGGCGCACCCCGACCCACAGCTCGCCGTAGCGCGGATCGGCGTGGAACTCCTGGCTCGTGCGGGAGCGCGCGGCCGGAAGTAGAGCACGGACTCGTGCGTCGGCTCGCCCTCGACAGCTGCTGACCCGGCACGGTCAACGGCTCGAGGACCAGGACCGCGTCGGGCTCGAAATCGGTCCCCGTGCCGGCCAGTGGGCGAAGGCCGAATGGGGCGGAGCGGTAGTCGCAGTCGTTGTTCCGAGTCACCAGCGTTCCGCAGGGAAATGACCAGACGCTCGCCGGGGAAGCGCGCCCCCAGGGCGGCTCGGCGCCCAGCCGCCCAGCCGGCGGCGTCGTCGAGCGGGGAGGCCGGAGGGGCGGGGGCCCCAGCCCGAGCCGATGAACTCGCGGGAAGGCCCTGCTGGCGGGCTGGCGGGAGCGGTTGTTGACGCGCTGGCTCAGGGGCTGGTCGCTGAGTCCGCCGGTGACTGCAGGGGCCGGGGATTGCGGGGCTCCGGCAGTCTCGCCGGTCTCGGCGGAGGAGGGCGGTTCGTCTCACTTCGTGTCGGTCATGCTCGCATCCTCCACCGGGCGGCGCATCGGGCCGAATGATCTGGTCTCCATGCGGTCTTCATATACGCGTCAGGAGCACAGCCGGCGAGCCTGTCCCAGCACGCCGGCCGTGATCACGGTCCCCGCCAGCGGGTGAGGTCGGATTCCCGCGCCCCGGCGGCGACCAGCCAGCAGACCTCGGTCAGTTCACGTGCGAGCACAGGGCGCGCCGTCGTCGGTCACCGACAGGTCCTCCTCGCCCTCCGGCCCCGTCAGCCGGATGGTGCGCGGCCATTGGCAGTCGTCGAAGGCGAGGACCCGGTGGTCGGAGGCGATGCGGTTGACGTGATCGCCGGCGCCGGCGGGCGAGGTCTTCGAGTGCGGGCACACGACCTGCAGGGTCCACGGGCCCGACTGCCCCTGTGCAGGCGCCGCCGAGGCGGTCGTAGTCGAGCACGACGACGCCGTGGGAGTCGGCTCCCGACTCGAGCGCGTCCTGCCCACGGCGGTGATCCGGCTCGGCGCGAACAGGTGGACTCGCCAGTGAGACCGGGTAGACGCCCAGATCCATGAGGCTGCCGCCTCCCAGTGCCGGGTTGAAGGCCGGGGGCAGCTCCCCGGCGCGCAGGCGATCCATGCGGCTGGAGTACTGCTCCCTGACCAGCACCGCGCGGTGCGGACCCGGCCCGTCGCTCAGCAGCGCGGGCGGCGCTCGCCGCAGTGCCGCCGTTCCCGGCTCGAAGGCGGTCAGCCAGCCCTCCAGCGAGGAAGCGATCGTGGCGTGCGGCGGCCGCGACCATCGCCCTCGGCCTGCTCGGCGTCGAGCGCGAAGGGCTCTCCACCAGGACGTGGAAGCCCGCCTCAAGAGCGGCGATCGTCTGGGAGGCGTGCAGGGGTTCGGGGAGCCGATGTAGACGACGTCGAACGGTGAGGCGCCGCCCGGGCGCCCCGCGGCGAGCATCTCCTCCAGCGTCGCGTACGAGGGCCCTGATGCCGTGCTCGGCGGCGAGGCGGCCGCGCTCTCCGGGACGGGCCGAGGTCACGGCGACGACCCGGGCCCGCGGTACGGTGCGGACCGCCTGAAGGAAACCAGCGGGCGATGAATCCGGCCCCATGACTCCGAAGCGGATGGCCGGCGGATCCGCCTCGCCGGGGAATAGGCGGTAGCGGGCTGGGCCGATGAGATGGGCGAGCTGGGCTGGGCGGGCGAGCCGGGCTGGGCTGATGAGGCTGCGTCGACGGAGCTCATGGCCCGATTCTCGCACCGCTCCCTACACTGACGCTCGTGCGCATCGACCCCACACCCATTCGGCCTGCTCGGATGGAACCGACACCCCCGCAGAGCTCATGGCCGCCGCCGCCCGCGCGGGCCTGCGACGTCGTCGGACTGACCGACCACGACACGACCACCGGCTGGAGTCAGGCGGCCGCCGCCGTCCCCGCCACCGGCGTGACCTCGCTGCGCGGCACGGAGATCTCCTGCGCCGCCGACGGCGTCACCCTCCATCTGCTCGCCTACCTCTTCGACCCGAGGACGCCGCCCTGCGCGACGCCTTCGCCCGGCACATGCGCTCGCGCGACGACCGGCCGTCGGATGGTCGATCGCCTCGCGACCGATTACCCGATCACGTGGCAGGACGTCGTCGAGCAGGCTCCGCAGGCGGTCCCATCGGGCGCCCGCACATTGCGGACGCGCTCGTGTCGTCCGGCTGCTTCCCGGATCGCTCCGCCGCCTTCGCCGGCCCACTGGCCACGGACCTCGCCCTACTACGTGCGCCACTGGGCGCTGGATCCCGTGAGGGCATGCGAGCTCGCAGCGCAGCGCCGGAGGCGTGCCCATCGCGGCGCACCCGCGCGCCGCCCGGCGGCAGCGCCGCCTCGTGCCCGACTCGGTCTTCGCCGCCATGGCCGAGGCCGGACTGGCCGCCCTCGAAGTCGACCACCGCGACCACGACCCCGCCGATCGCCAGGCTGCCCGACCCTGGCCCACGACCTCGGTCTGGGGACGTCCGGGTCCTCCGATTACGCTGGCAGCGGCAAGCCCAACCGCCTGGGGGAGAATCTTGCCCCTCGAGGCTGCTCGACCGTATTGTCGACGAAGGCGCTCGCCCCTCATCACCGCCTGAACACCGCCTGATCGCCGCCGACCCTCTGGCCGGCGACCCGTTGTCACCCGCCCCTCAACTAGACAGACAGCCCGCACCCATACGCCCATGCTCGACTCGTTCTTCAACCTCAACCTGTTCGCCACCTCCTTCACGACGGTGCTCGTCATCCAGGACCCGTCGGGGCCATCCCCATCTTCCCTGTCGCTGACCAGCCGCCAGAACCATGAGGAGCGTAAGCGCTCAGCCCGCGAGGCCACCCTGGTCTCCTGGCGGTGATCCTGATCTTCGCGATCTTCGGGCGCACATCCGCAGTTCCTGGGCATCTCCGCGCCGGCCCTGCAGACCTCCGGCGGTCTGCTCCTGCTGCCTCGTGGCCCTCGAGCTGCTCACACGACAAGGCGGACGAGAGCCCCGACCCGGATGCGGTGACCACCAATGCGGCGCTGGTGCCCCTGGGCACGCCCCTGCCGGCCGGTCCCGGAGCCATTGTCGCGGCCATGGTGGCGGTCGAGTCCGCCGCGAGTCCGGTCGCGTGGACGTCGGTGACGGCGGCCATGATCGCCACCACGTGGTCATCCGCTCACCCTGCGCTTCTCGTGGCGCTCCACCGCTTCCGGGGACTCCTGCGATCCGCGTTCTGACCCGGATCTCGGCCTGCTGCTCGCGGCGATCGCGGTGCAGATGATCGCCGACGGCGTGCTGGCTCTATCGCGGCTGTGCTTTCAGCGCTCTGCGCTTCGCCCGTTGCGGCCCTCTGCGCGCCGGTAGATTAGGTCATCGAGAGACATTTTGGGACGAGACGGCGCCACCGTCGATCTCGTCCCAAAAGTCGATCTCGTTCGAGAATGTCTCTCGTCAGTCCTCAGCGGGCGGGATGGGCTTGCCGCCGCGGGTGCGTTTGCGATTGCGCGGGCGCGGGGCCTGTCCGACGATGCGGCGTCGCTGCGGTTCGCGCCTGCCGCGGCGCTCGCGGCCCGCGTCGGAGGAGCGTGCACTGCGCCTGCCGCGCCCGCCCGAGCGCGCCCCCGGCCGCGCCTCGCGCCCGGAAGCGCGAACCCCACGAGCCTAGGAGCTCTCGCGAGCCCGGGAGCCGCGGCTGCTCGCGCCTGCCGGTCTCGCCCAGATCCTCGATCTTCCGCATCCAGCCCGGCCAGGGTGCGCTGGGAGCGGGGCAGGGTGCCGGTGACCTCGCGGGCGATGCGCAGGTCGGAGTAGAGGTGATCGCTGGTGGTGGTAGTCTCCACCGGCTCCTCGACCGGCAGTCCCAGGGCCTCGGCGATCATCCGCCACCGCGGGTGTCGTCCCAGTCCACGAAGGTGACCGCTGTGCCCGACTGCTCGCGCGCGGCCGGTGCGGCCGATGCGGTGGACGTAGATCTTCCGTCCTCGGGGCACTGGTAGTTGATGACGTGGGTGACGTCGTCGACGTCGATGCCGCGCGCCGCGACGTCGGTGGCCACCAGCACATCGACCTGCTGTTGCGGAAGGCCCGCAGCGCTTGCTCGCGCGCCCCTGCCCCAGATCCCCGTGCAGGGCGGCGCGGCGAATCCGCGGGCGGCCAGGTCCTCGGCGACGCGCGCGCAGGTGCGCTTGGTGCGCGCGAAGATGATGGTGCGTCCGCGACCGGCGGCCTGAAGGATCCGGGAGACGACCTCGACCTTGTTCAGGGCGTGGGTGCGGTAGACGACCCTGCTGGACGGTCGTGACGGTCATGCCCTCGTCGCCGGGGTCCTGGGCGCGGATATGCGTTGGCTTGCTCATGTAGCGCCGGGCCAGGGCCACGACGGCCCCGGGCATGGTGGCGCTGAACAGCATGGTCTGACGGTCGGTGCGCGTGCGGGCCAGGATCTTCTCGACGTCGGGCAGGAATCCCAGATCCAGCATCTCGTCGGCCTCGTCGAGGACCACCGTGGTCACGTGGGCCAGGTCCAGCACACCGCGGTCCATGAGGTCGATGAGGCGACCGGGTGTGCCCACGACGACCTCGGCGCCCTTGGACAGGGCCTCGATCTGCGGCTCGTAGGCGCGCCCGCCGTAGACCTGGACGATGCGCACGGTGCGCTTGGCGGCCGCCATGGTCAGCTCCTCGGCGACCTGCTTGGCCAGCTCGCGCGTCGGCAGGGACGATGAGCGCCTGCGGAGAACCCGACGCCGGGTCCTCGTCCCAGCCGTCCTCGCCCGGACCCAGGGTGTCCATGAGCAGGGGCAGGGCGAAGCCGAGCGTCTTGCCGGTGCCGGTCTTGGCCTGGCCGATGATGTCCTGCCCGCCCAGCGCCACGGGCAGAGCCAGCGCCTGGATGGGGAAGGGGTGGGTGATGCCGTGCCCGGCCAGGGCGGCGCAGAGCTCGGGCTCCACCCCGAGGTCGGCGAAGGTCTTCTTTGGTCAGATCGGCGGCGTCGCCCCTCATCCGTGATGTCGGGGTGGCCTCGTCCAGGACGGGGGCGTGGGCGCCGGCGGTGTGCAGGATGCCGGAGGCATCGGCGTCATGGGCCTCCTGATGGGCCTCTTCATGGGCCTCCTGGGCATCTTGGACTGCCCGCGCGGCGGGTGCCCTGGGCTCGCCCGAGGCGGTGGTGCTGTCGTCGGTCACGACGCTCGCTTCCGGTCGGACCGCGCTCCTCGCGCGCACCGGTGCGGCTGGACCCGCCGGGCGCGCACGAAGTGAATCCGCCGGGCGCTCGCGGGCTCAGGCCCGGCGCGCCGGCGCTTCGCGGTCGCGGTGTGGCAGCCGATCGTGAATCATGTCCCGCTGCAGGCCGGCAGGCCCGCGGGACCAGGGCTGCGAGACGACCGGGCAGCCGTGGACCCTGCCAGGCTGGCCCCTCGGGGCGGACGCGCTGCCGCGACGGTGGGCCGACCGCCGTCGTGGTGGGCGAACTCACGCGCCGCATCGCCTCAGGATTCCCTCGTGCGCCTCTCGGGAGGCGTTCAGAAGGTTCTCGGAGAGGGTGGGAAGAGGGGCAGGTGCGGCCGTGCGCGACCGTGCGCGCCCACGACGGCTGCGACCGTCTCGCCCCTGATCCGCGTCCGGCTGCGCCCATCCGCCCTCATCTGCGGCCGTCTGCGCCCGCGCCTCCGCTTGTCCCTCGCGAGCGCCTCGAGTCTCTCCCAGCCGTCATCGTCCGACCCTCAGCCCGCCTCTCACGTGCAATCCGTTCTGGGCATGGTCGCCTTCGCCTGCACCATCGCCTGCACGCGCTACGCCAAGGACGCCGACAAGGCCCCTCCATGGAGCCGCGGGTGGAACTGCTGCGGATGAGCGCCGAGCGCGTCGCCGCTTTCGACGCCGTGAGCGCGCTCGGCGCCGACGCCGGAGTCGATGCCTGCGTCGGCGCCGAGCGCTTCATCGGGTCGCTGGGGACCTCGATGAGCGCCTGCGGCCGTCGGACTGGGCGGAGCGCCTGATCAAGACCTACCTCGCGTTCGGGCTGCTCCTGGACTTCTCCAAGGCGCTGGTCGGGGACTGGACGAACCGCGTGCGCACCGCGGTGCTCGACGTGCTCGAGGCCGACCGCTTCGACGCCGTGACGGCCGCGGAGCTTGTCGATGACATTGCCGCGGGACCCTTCAGCTCGCCGCCCGGCTCGGCCTGTGGGGCGGCGGGTCGTGAGGGAGATCGGCACTCTTCAGCGGGTGCCGTCGGTGTATCCCGAGCTCCTGGGCGGCGGAGTCGATGCGGCGGGGCTGCACGAGGTTCTGTCGCAGGGGCCACTGGCGCATGCGCGACCTGGGCCTGCGCGCTTGATGGACGCCAGACGTTTGTCGTTCTGCTGTGCGGTGATCCAGTGCATAACCCACGCAAAGAATAGCGCCAATAGTGAATGCTGCGACGGGAAGCCACGATGCTGTGGCAAGGGCGCTTAAATAGTTTGCACGGTACTCACCGGGTGGAATAACTGTCGATGTGCTACCCTCCGTAATGTCAATAGAATTGACCTATAAGTCGCAGCCGAAATTCGATGACTGCGCCTGCGATAGCCATCCCGATGACGCCGCCGACGATTCGCATTGTGTTGAATATTCCCGAGGCCGCCCCATGCTCTGAGGAGGAACTCCGCGGAGAGAATATGTCGCCAGTGGTGGCCAAATGAATGCAACCCCAATACCGAAAATTCCGTATCCTATCGTCACGAGTATTGTGCTCCGATCCGGCGCCATGGCCATCTGAAGAATACTAGCACCGATCGCTGCGAGAAAAAATCGGAAGCAGGATAGCTGCTGGATGAAACTTGAGATCGCCTCGACAAAGCGTGCCAAAACAACTGTTGCGGCTGGCATTGATATTGAGGTCAATGCGGCAGTAAGAGCTGACATGCCGATTACCTCTCGGACGGTATTACCGGCCGGATGAGCTGCGCATTAACGGCTCAGCGAAGAAAGGATGAGGGCCGCAATAGACAAACTGAAATCCCGACCATTGAACAAAGTTAATGGAACCAGAGGCTCGCTCCGATTTCTCTGCGATCGTATCAAAAAGTACTAGAATAACAACCGCCCCCGTGCTAATGTCCAGAGGTGGGAGTACTCATTGCCGTCCCCGCTGTATCGTTAGCTACAGCATGGCCAGTCCCACAGTCGAGAGAGCGATCCCGATGACATCGAACCTGTGGTTGTTCCCGGAGAAGCGCGGAATGAAGCGCAAGGCGCAGATGATCGATATGAGACCGATGGGGATGTTCACAAAGAAAATCCAACGCCAATCGAGAAGAGCGACGAACACGCCACCGATAATCGCCCCAGCAGCGTCGCAGAACTCCTTGAATTTCGGACCATACCGCCATCGCAGGTCCGCGCAGATCCGGTAAATACAGCTTGTTCACGACCGCGAGAGTTTGAGGGCCCATCAGCGCAGCGACCCAATCCTTCGAGCACACGAGCAGTATCAGCATCGAAATTCCGAGGCGAGCCCCACAGCATGCTGAAGCAAAAGTGAACACGATAAGTCCACTTTCATAAACTATGCGCGGTCCGCACTGTTCGCCCAATCTGCCGGTGAAGAGCATAGGAACAGCATATGCCACCATATATGCTGTACTTGCCCAGATCACGGCATTGAGAGAAGTGTGCAACCCTGCTTGAAGCTGTGGTTGCGCTACACCGACTATGGTTGTATCAAGCATGATCATGAAAAAACCAGCCGATACTGACCACAGCGCCGCCCAGGGCCTACTTTTCTTACCCGAGGATAGATCGTAATTCGAAGTATCGATTTGTTCGTTATCGGGCGTCGGTTTAGTGATTCGCCTGCTCTTTATGTGCCATTCTTCTTCCATCCATGATCGAAATCATGTCGCATTATCACAGTCTCGTTTAGAGACCAATAGGCCGATTCGCGCCGACACTATCTAGCTTCAATCAGCTTCTGCCAATTCTGCCTTATAGTTTTACGTGCCAGCTTTCCTCCACCGGACAAGTGTGGCAGTTCTGATACAGTATAAATAAAATCAGGCGTGCGTTTGCTGCCGTCGACTTAGCAACAATTCCCGCGAATACTAGCAGAGCTTAAACACATATCCTCATCAATTAGAGTCAAGATTCCAATTAATGAAGGAACGTCATCCACTGGCGCAACGAAAAACTGCAGCTTCGGATATCCTCCGGATGCTAGTATCTCAGATTCAATTTCGCGGGATATATCTGTAGTCCGTCAATTATCTCGATATCCTCTAGTCGTCCCTAGGACGCTGACCGTGCCATCCTTTATTGATGCGAGCAGCATCTCCATCGCATACCATTCATTAACCTTTCTACGTGGTCTATCATTCCCGTTATTCACGCCCATAGTGATGGAAGGCCCTTTGACTTCAACTCGCCCGCCACACTGGAGCGGCATGGTCGACCGCTTGAATCTACAACCCGAAGATCGTATCCCGTACGACCCGGCCGGTGACGCCTGAGCGTAATCGGATGCTCGGTTAACAACCACCGCATGTCCAATTTCAGTGGATCCGAAAATATTTATCAAAACCTCAGAACCAAAAGTATCACGAAGACGATTCTCCAGCGTTTTTCCCAATCACTTTCTCCGCCAGTCGCCACGACACGTAATACACGTAGTTCTTCGGCGCGAGGAGAGTTTATAAGTCGCAAGAAAAAGCTAGGAATTGCAGAGAAAAAAGTAACATTGTGTGCAGATATGTAATCAAATACCTCGTCAGCCGTCATGCGGCGACTCAGACCTGTTAGGACAGTTATTGCACCTCGCATAAGAGGAAAAAAGATGAGATTGAAAAGGCCATATGAGAAGTGCAATCCTGATGCCGACATACATACATCAGTTGGTCTAATGCCAATCTCGTCACCAACGCATCTGTTGATGGTCAAGATATCATCATAGGTATGGTAGCAAATTTTAGAAACACCAGTCGTACCTGATGTAAATAAGCCGATGGCTATGTCGTCAGGGCTCACCGATTCTGGTTCATTTTCTGTCGTTCTATCGCCACAGAGAAGATCCTTTACGTGTAAAACTTTTCCTATTCCTTTGTGGTCGCCATTGCCGACCACAGTGAACGCAGGGTCAGCCATCGAAATAGCCCGTAGTACTGCCTGCTCCCCGAGCCAAGGATTAATTGGTATTGCGACAATGCCAGCATGTAGCGCACCAAGAATAATCGAGACAGAGTCTATTCCTTCAGGCAGTAGGATGGTCACGCGTGTTCCTCTGACAAGACCTAAACACCTTAATGAATTACTGATCCCTCGCTGTACGCTGCAAAAGCTCGGGCGTAAGTAACAGAACTTCCATTCTCCACAAGTGCGATACTGTTCTCGCGATTATGCTCGTGGGTCAGATCTGTTAGGAGCGATAAATAGTTGCTGTTATTGTGCAGTTGTCGATTCATGTTCAGTCACCTTCTGTAGCTACCTTAATGCAGGGAAAAACCACTCTATCTCGACAAGTAATTCGTCTCGACATATATCCACATTGATATATTGAACATCTGTATTGATACCAACGCGATGTCGAGATCTTTTGACGAGCCTCTTCAATGTCTGATGCGTATTTGACATATACCTTCATAAGATGGGCGTCTTTTCAAAGTGAAGTGTCCGTGTGCACCGAAATGAGTAAGGTTAGATCCATCAACGAGAGACTCCAGATTGTCGAGTGTAGTCGACAGTTGTCTCGTGAAGTCCCCTGGATGGACCGATTCGTGTCCGACTATACTGGCCGTGCCGGAAACAAATAAGAACTGAGCACATTCAGTTGGGTTAATTCTTTGTGTTAACGCGGTAGCTCGGGCAAAGCTCGGCGGCTTAGGGCCATATTTTCTGGATACTCATACGGCAGGTTTTTGACGCGGATTCTCAATATGTTTCGTTATCCCGGTTCGTGAGGATGAAACTATAATTCCGATACCATCCCCATTGGTGCCAATACCAGTTGCAGCTGGCATGATTGGCGTGCCGCCAGACCTCATAAATGCATGAGCACGACCCTTGGCGAAGTCCTGATAGACTTGTAGCCCAGACGGTAGTGGAGTTAGTATATGTCCAATGTAGTTCCAGATACGAAATAATCTCGGATACCCAAGATGCTCGACTAGACTAAATATTTTCCGATAGCAGGATTCAGCGGCTTTCGCATATTCGGAACTTTCAAGAAGTGTCGCTGCTATAAACAGAAATTCCCATCTTCGGCGAAGGCCAACTCATCGTGTAATCCATATTTTATAGAAGTTCCCCCCACCCATGATTCAAGAAATTCTTTCTGGACTGAGTTCATCATTGGAACCGTTAGCAAAGGCGGCTCATTTTCGCCTCCAGAAAGATCTAGCTGATTACCGAACCTAATACGTCCAAGTACGTTGTTAGATGGCTGATCAGATTGGTTGGAAAAAATGGCGTGTAGTGGGGCTGAGACACTTCCTACGTTGTTTTCTGACATTGTTTTCTCCAAAAGGTTGACACGCGGATAAGTAGGGCAAGTGTAGTCTGTTTTTAGATACACCTCACCGAGATTCACTAAAGTTGATGGAATGTCAAAAGGTTGTCCTCGATACTGTGATGATCCGAGACTCATGGAGTTAAGTGACTGCTAACACCTCCTATATTTATGTTTGATCTCTGATGTCTGTAGAACTAGGAAGAAAATTAGAATCTTCGGTTCTAAGAATTACATCTAGAAGACCTGGAAACTTCCAATTTATATCTTCATTCCTTACTTGAATGCTACGAAAACGTCCAGATACCGTTGTCCCGGTTAGCCCAGCTTCTCTTAGCACTTTTCCAATGGTGTGAAAGAGCTGCTGACGATAGGTCCAGATCTGCTGATGCCTTTGAACATGCTAACGGCTGATGCTCCTCGTATGCTCGACGAAGAAGATGGCGACGCATGGGGTCTGCCAATGCATCGAGAATTTGTGTGAGATTCAGAGATTCTCTTGCAGGCTCGGGCAATATTTTTTACCATAATGATCTAGCCTTTCTTAGTTCTTCATGCGATAAGGGGCCAGTGCGAATTCAAGTAGGCGTATTGCGGCGGATCTGCATTCACGCAGGAAGTCTTCTAGCGGTTCTGTTGGCAGATTGGGGAGACATGACCTCGACTCGCCCAAGGACCCGTCCAACCAATTTGATTTAGTGTACTCACGAACTGTTCAATTTGGATATCACTACGGTCAGGTAGGGCTCGAAAACTTGCAGACGCTTTTACGAAGACTCATGTTAGGCGTTCGAGCGATACCAGATAGTTCGACGGCAAATATCTCCGAGATATCTATAAAACGACGAATCTCGTTAGAGGATACTCCACTTATTCCGAGGTGCCATGTATCTAGGAGTAGGCCGAGTGAAGGGCTACTGATCCTGTCGAGAATCTGGCGAGCGCTTTCCAGATCAGGCACATTAGACATAGCCATTGGCTCTAAAGCCAATTTCACTGACGCATCTTCTGCAAGATGAGCGATACGTTCGAGTGCGTCAATGAATGAGCGGTCTGGACGCTCAGTAGTTCTCGTTTCCGAGATTTTTGGACTGACTTTTATGTGTGCGGCACGAGTTTTTGGCGGCGTCCAGCATAATGCTTTTTCTATGTCTCGATATATCACTATCCGTTTTCCACCATTCCGTCAATAACTCAATCTCTATGTGTGCCAGCTTTTTTGACCTGCACATGTTGGCGAACATTTCATAACCGCAGCCTTCCCGTATTTTTAAGATATCTGGGTATAATAAACCCACGCCGTTCCACGAAGTTGACTCTACGGCATCGAGCCTATCTGTTAGGTTGGTTGACTTTTGCGAATCTAGTGGACCAGCAGTACCGGCCCATGTCCAACCAGAAGGCAGAAGATTCCAAGCGGGGAATAACATATAAGATTCTCGCTATAATGATTCGCGGAAAACTTGGACGATATGCATAGCCTGTTCGGCATTCAGGCGTGGATCGCATAGAGTTGTGTATGTTCTTCTCAGCAAATCATCCTCGGACACGCCTAGCCCTACGCATTCCGTCACATCATACGGTGTTGCTTCAAGATGAATTCCATGGATTCTGGCACTGTTTGCGCGGGCTGCAGATGCGAAAATACGCATTTCATTCTCGATATCATTGAGGCTTCTAGTTTTTCGTCCGTTTTGAGCTCGTTGTGTGTTTCCATGCATGGGGTCACTAACGATCATCGTGTTTTTAGAGTGCTGCTGAAGCTCCTTGAGCAGTAGGGATGAGTATTTTTTTGCAGCGGCTACGCCTAAGCGAAATATAAGAACAAGACGACCATCCTCCTGATGCGGATTGAGTGACTCGCATAATGCTTTTAATCCATTACCTGTCATGTGAGGACCAATTTTAACGGCAACGGTGTTGTTCACTTTCTGAAGTAGTTCGATGTGTGCTCCATTTATTCCTCGTGTACGTTCACCCACCCAAGGAAGGTGCGTTGTTCCTAGGTAGTGCTTACCGGTTATAGGGTTCTGACGTACGAATGCAGCTTCATAATCTAAAATTAATGCCTCATGGCTGGTCCAAACTCTGCTCTTCTCTGGTTGCGGTGTGCAAGAAGATGCATTGCGTGTTTTGATAGTTTATATTCGTACATACGACTGGGGTTTGGGGTGCGAGATTCTTCGGTCGCCTCGTACCCATTGACTATTTCTCCGCGGAAAACAGGAAGTTTGTGTCCTTCTACTATTTCGTAACCGTTTGATCGCGGTTTGGCAAACTGTCCAGCTATTCGGCCGACCTTAACGACCGATGTGTTGTCGGCATATGCCAGCATTGTTGCTAGTTCGTTTATAAACTTGATTTTTTTAGTTATAGATGTATCGTCAAATTCATTGTATGGTTCAACGCAATCTCCCGCTTGAAAACATTTTATTACCTCTCACTGACGTCGTTCATTTGTTGACGTAAGGAGGCAACCTCTTTAGGCGTCACCAGTTCCTTTTGTTGCTGCAGCCATCTGGAAACTTGTGTGAGCTTTTTCGGGATCGGCCCAGGTGGATTGCTGTTCGGCAGTATGTTCCGGCGTCCATTGCGCGCGTGGATCGTCATCGAAGTTTTTCGATATTCGTGAGCTGCCCGTCCTGTGGATTGACGATAAGTTTTCATCCCGGCAGGTTATTTTTGAGTTACACGACGCGAACCGGCACCCTGGATGAAAGGCTGGCGGTTCTTCTAGGGACGCTGATATGCTACATGATTCGATGATCATCGAAACGTCGAGATGAAGATTGTGACGATATTAACATCTGTGTGTTTGCTGTGGGTTGTCCTATGGGGCGGTGTCTGTCTCGTGTACTTGGTCGTGGTGTCGGGTCTTGCCGGGGGCTCGTTCGCTGCCGGGCCGGACCGCTTTTTAGGGTGCGGTTGGGAACCGGGGTGAGAAGCATGTTGTGAGACCTCAAGCACCAGTGGCCAGTTAGTTCGGTGTAGCCGGGCATGGCGAGGGACTCTGTGTTGTGTGTCGAGCTGTGGCTGGTTGTTGGGTAGCATGTTCGGTTGTGGGGGTGGTGTTGCGTGTCATGGCGTACCGGGTGAGGATTCGGCGGGCTAGGGTTTGGAGTACCTGGCCCGGGTGTTGTCCTTGGGTGATCTTGCGGTCGTAGTGGGTCATGGAGACAGGAGTGGTGTGATGGTGGCGAAGGCGGATACATGGTGCGTTGAGTCTCTTGTTACGGTGTGGGAGACGTGCTCGCCTCCTACAACCCCGGCCGGCTGCCCACCGCCGCTTGACACGCCACATAGGGACACTCCTCCGACCATCAAGGGCACTAGCAAGGTGGCGGGCTTGCGCCGTTTGGCTCGTGGATTGTTGCGTGGAGATGCGATAGGGCATCTGGGCTGAGACGAGGGTGTCCGCGTAGGGTCCGGAGGTCCGTAGGCCGGTGGCGCCCCAGATAATGGCTAGCGTGGTGGAGCAAACCTCAGAGGTCAGGAGTCTTGTTATTTTCAGCGAGTCCTGCTTGGTGACGCGCAGGATCGGATTGATTGTCGGCAAAGATGCTATGAGGGATACTATTTTATCTATCACCACTGAGGGAATTGCTGCGTGACTGACACGCGAGAGGAAGTGCGCATGCGGACACTATTCGTCCTGCGCGGGCGCCCGGTGCGGGCAAATCGACTCCTGATCCGCCGCCACGGGCTCGGCGACCTCGCCATCGGCCTGACGACTTCCGGCGCCTGTACTCCACCCCTTTCACGGATCTGACGGCCGGCCCACCCTGTCCATGGCCTTCGGCGCCGAGAAGCAGGTCGTCTCGGCCTTCAAGGCCGCCGTCGCCACCCGGATCCGGCAGGGCGGCACCCTCCTGCTGGACTGCACCAACCCGACCCGCAAGAGCTATCGCGAATTCGCCCCTCTGGCGCGGCGCTGCGGATACGCGGTCTCACGTCATCGACATTCAGGGAGAGCTGAGCGATGCCGAGCTGATCGAGCGCAACGAGACCCGCTGCGGAGGGATCGACTACGTCGGGCCGGAGGTCGTGACGAGCATCGCGGCCCGGGTGCGGGCCGGCACCGCCTCCGTCGTCGAGCCGGTGGTGGGCCTGGACGACGTGCGCCGCCTCAACACGATCACGGAGATCGACGTCGCCGAGCGCTACGAGCGCCTGGTCGTCATCGGCGACGTGCAGAGCTGCGCCGGGGCACTGGCCAAGGTCAAGGAGCACTTCGGCGGCTGGGACCCCGCGACCCTGTTCGTCTTCGTCGGCGACCTGTTCGACCGCGGTCCCGACGCCGCGGGCGTCCTCGACCTCATCCTCGATCAGGCCGACGCCGATGGCGGGCTCCCCGGACAACGTCATCGTCGAGGGCAACCACGACGAGCACCTGCGCATGCTCTGCGCCGACGTGCGCGGCGGCAGCTGGCCGGACACGCGCGAGTCCCGCCGTCAGATCCTGGCATCGGGGCGGCGCAACGGCGATATCGAGGCGCTCCTGGCCCGCATGGTCCCCATGGTCGGCCTGCGCTTCGCCGGCGAGCACATCCTGGTCACCCACGCGGGCCTGGACCCGGTCACCATCGACCGGATCGTCACCGAGCGCGAGGACGGCCTGCTGTCCTGGGACCTCACCGAGGTCCCCATGCTCCAGCTCCTGCTCGGCTCCTCGGAGCGGTCCACCGCCTTCCAGGGCCGCTCCAGCTACGAGCGCGCCGTCGAGCCCCGCCTGTCCCACCCGCGGATCCTCCAGGTTCACGGACACCGCAACGGCACCTGCCTGAGGAGCCGGGGCCCGCACTGGCCGCCCCCAACGTCTACACACTCGAGCACCGGGTGGAGCACGGCGGGCACCTCGCCGTCCTGCAGATCGACGCCGACGGCACGCGCACCCTGCACGCCTTCGAGGAGGATCACCCGGTTCTTACCGGCGCCGCCGCCGACCCGACCAGCCTGGTGGCGCGCATGAGCGCCCACCCCGAGGTCCGCGTGTGCGAGGTGACCGGAATGCCCGGCATTCTCGCCTGCAACTTCTCCCGGCGGGCCTTCACCAAGGGCCTGTGGGATGAGACCAGCTGCAAGGCCCTGCGGCCTGTTCCTGCGCGCGGACGACGCCGAGGGTCGTCGCCCGCGGCTACGACAGCTCTTCAACCTTTCGGTCAGCACCGGGGCCGGCTGGTTCGAGGAGGTCGTGCGCACCGGCGTCGGGCGGCCCCTGACCGTGCGCCGCAAGTGAACGGCTATCTCGGCATCGTCTCGGTGATCGATGGGCGCCTGCGCGTCTTGTCCAAGTCCGGCGTCACCGCCTATTCCGAGCACGCCGAGTCCCTGCTGCGGACGCACCTGGGCGATCGGGCCGATGAGCTGGCGGGCATCATCGCCGAGGCCGGCGTCTCGCTCACCTTCGAGATCATCAGCCGCCGCGACCCCCACATCATCGATGAGGGCGATGACGAGGTCGTCCTGCTCGACGCCATCCGCAACCGGGAGGACATGGAGCTGGTCGATGACCTGCGCCTGCGTCTGGCCGAGGACTTCGGCTTCATCTCCCCGCAGGTGGAGGTCCTGTCCGAGGCTGTCGAGGACGCCGGCGATGGTGCGGATGATGCCCTGGAGGCGCTGGTCGCACGGGCCCGCGCGGCCGAGGAGCGCGGGGAGGAGGGATTCGTCATCACCTACGCCGATGGTGCGATGACCAAGTACAAGTCCTGGTCTACTCCGAGATCAAGGCGTTCCGCCTCCTGCTCACTCGTCACCTGGCCCGGGAATCGCGCGTGACGGGGCTGGGATCCGCGCTCATGCACGCCTATCTCGAGCGCGAGGCGGAGGAGGGGGCCGGTAAGAGCCTGGTCGAGAGGTACACGATCGACGGCCTGATCGGACCGGTGATCGACATTCCGGCGCTGGTCGCGTCCCCTGTGAGGGCTGTCAGGGCTGACAGGCCCGTCAGGCCTGACGGGCCCGAGGCATGTCAGGCCTCGTGGGGCGGCTGAGGGCGGCCGAACAGTCAGTGCCGGTGAGGGGTCGGTCTGTGCCGGTGAGTGCCGATGGCGCTCACACGCCGAAGCCGACGCGGTGCGGAGCGGTCTGTCCGATCTCGATGTAGGCCAGTGAGCCGGCCGGGATGAAGACCTTGCGGCTCTTGTCGTCGCTCAGGGTGACGTCCGCGGTGGCGGCGCCGGAGACCGCGTCGAGGACTCTCCTCCTGAGAGGCGGTGGTCTCGATGGTGAGCTCGCGGGCGGCGTGCTTGATGCCGATGGTGACCTGCATGATTCCGTGCACTCCTGTCTCCTGCCGGCGGCCGAATCACTCCCGGCTGCGACCCCAGGGCGATCCTAGGACGGCTCGCCTCCTGCAGGGCCGCCGTCATCGTTTTTGCCGCGGTATTTCGCGTCGCGCGACGAGGGGCGGGACGCAATCCGGTGACTGCGCCGGTGCCGATAGGTGTCGCACCCGCATGGTGTCATTAGCCATGATTGGTGCCCTGCACGACGACGGCGCTCCGCGGGTCCGGCTCCTGCCCGCCCCGGCGCCCGCCCCTGCCCGCCCCGGACGCCTCCGGTCGCGCGGTGCTGGAGCGCGCGCCGCGGGCGCCGACCTGGTGGTGCTCGGCGCGGCCGGCACCGGCAAGACCTGCCTGGCGCTGCGCCTGCTGTGCGATGCCCTGGCTCTGGGGCGCGACGCCCTCCTGCTCGCCCCCACCCGCACCCGCGCCGACTCCCTGCGCCGTCGCGCCGCCCTGCCTGATGCGCGCCCGCGGCGTCGGAGACGGCGCGGTCAGAGTGCGCACACCGGCCGGGTACGCCTTCACGGTGCTCACCACGTCCTCACACGCCGCCGCGACCTCGCTGCCCGCCCCGGTCCTGCCTCGCCGGAGCTGGGGAGGATGCTGGCGCTCGCGCATCTGGTCGGCGTCGAGCACTGGCCCGGCCTGCCCCCGAGGCCGTCGCCTCCCGTGCATCTCCGCACCGAGCTGCGCAGCCTCGCTGGCGCGCGCCGGGGAGCTGAAGGTGGACGCCGATCGCCTCGCCGCCCTGGGCCGTGAGCTCCGGTTCCCCCCTCTGGGGCCCGGCCTCCGCCCTCCTGCGCACCTGGGACGCCCAGGGCAGGCCCACCGCCGAGCGGCGCCCCGAGACCCGCAAGCTGGATACCGCGCGCATTCAGGATCGCGCCGTCGAGGCTCTTGAGGAATGGGATGCTCAGGACGTCCTCGAGGCGCCTCCGTCCCCGACCTGTCGTGGTCGATGACTACCAGGACTGCACCGCCGCCACGGCCCGCCTCCTGTCCGCCCTGGCCCGCCCCGACGCCCGGGGGCGCCGCGCCCAGGTGGTGGTACTGGGGGACCCCGACATCGCCGTCGAGACCTTCCGTGGCGGTTCCCCGAGTCTGCTCATTGAGGCCGAGGACCGCTCGGGGCTGGCCGCCGAGCGCCTCACCCTGCGCTCCGTGCACCGGGGCTCACCTGCTCTGCACGCCGTCTGGCGCGACCCAGGCCGGAGGGTCCCGGTGACCGGCACCGCCTCTCACCGCGGCGCGCTCCTGGGCGAGCTCTCTGACGCCGCCCGCGCCGAGCAGCCGGGGGCAGCGAGGGCGCTGAGGGCGCTGAGGTCAGCGAGAGCACTGAGGGCGTGGGCGTGCTCGCGCCTCCTCCTCCTCAGGAGGCCGCCCATGTCGCCCGGATGCTGCGCGCGGCGAGCACGTTCACCGCTCCACCCCTGGGACGCGCATGGCTCTGTGGTCGAGCCTGCGCGGTCCGCGCCCGGGCCGTGGCCCGCGAGCCGCCGCCGCGGCGTGCCCCTGGCGGCCACCGCCCGGCGGTGCTGCTGCGCGTGAGCCCGCCGCCAGGGCGATCCTGGCGACCGCGCGGGCCGCGCTGGCAGGGCGGCTCGGCAGCGCCGACGCCTGCCCGAGCGGTCCAGCGCCTCGATCTGCTGACCAGCCCCTGGTCGGCCTGGAGCATGCTGGATCTGCAGGAGCTGCTGCGGCGCCGTCTGCGGCTGGATCGCCCCGCCGAGACGCATCCCGATGAGAACCCGCTCGCCGTGCTGGCCTCCCGCGAGGCCGTTGCGGCACCGGCCGATGAGCGCCCGCCGAGGGGCCCCTGGCGGACCAGGCCGCGTTCTGAGGGCGCCGCGCGCATCGCATCCGCGGCGCGTGCGGTCTGCGGATCGGAGCCGAGGATCCGCCCGCGCGCGTACGACGCCGAAAGGCCCTGTGGGAGATCTGGCATGGCCTGGCTGCGCCGAGCAGTGAGCGCCCGCGGCCCTGGGCGTGCGTCGGCGGTGCGGATCCGCCCTGGCCGAGGTCGCCGGAACGTGATCTGACACGGTCACGGCCCTGTTCACAACGCGCCGAGGTATGGGCCGAACGGCATCCGGGCGGCGGGCGGAGGAGTTCCTGACTGAGCCTCGACCTGAGGTCCTGCCCTCGACCCGTGGCGCCCCGATACCCGGCCCGGCGGCGTACAGTCGCTGTTGACCCCGCCTCGCCGCCGGAGGGCAGTGGGAGGTCGGCGGTCATGGACTGGGGCGCGACGCCCGCCGGACCTACGGCTGAGGACATGATGACGCGCTCGGCGCCTCGTCGAGGCCGTCATGGATCGCCTGACCCGGCGCCGACGGGCGCCTGAGCCGCGTCGATCCGACCGCCGCACGGGCCCAGGTCCGCGGAGACGAGCGGCGACATGCCCTGGCGGCGCTGACCCGCGCCACCTGTCGACCCTGGTCACCGCCGTGGCCGGCCCAGGACAACGCCCCTCCTCCTTCCCGACTCGAGATCGCGCAGCCGCGGGCAGACGGTGATCGATGCCGACGGCGCTCGACACGCCCACGACGTCGGCGACCTGACCTGCGAGGGCTGGATCGGCGAACTGCGGGAGGCCGCCCGGCTGGAACCCGCCCACGGCCGATGACGCCCGAGCGTCGCCGCGCCTGTCAGGCCGCCCGGCCCTGGGCCGAACTGGCCGTGAAGGCGTCCCCGGCGCGTCTCCGGGCAGCTGGCAGGTGGAGGGTCCCACCTCTCGGCGCCCCTGATCGGGCCCGGCCAGCGGGTGGGTGAGTCCCTCCGACGTCGAGGGCTCTGCAGTGCCCGCTGCGCTGGTTCCTCACCCGTCAGGGGGACCGGGGCGCCGTCCAGCGCCCAGGACCCTCGGCAGTTTCATCCACACCCTGGCGCAGGAGGCGCAGGAGCGAGATCTGAGAGGACGGGCCCTGATGGCCCGCTTCGAGGAGCGCCTCGCCCGAGCTCGCCTACCCCGAGACCTGGTTCGGATCGGTGCGCGCCGAGGGCACCCGTGCCATGGTCGAGCGCCTCGACGCCTCACCTGGGCAGGCGCCCGCCGATGCTCGGCGGAGGCGAGCGTGCGCGCCGAACTCGACGTTCCTGATCCCACCGGTCGGGTCCGGCCCCTGCCCGTCCTCGTGACCGGGCGATCGACCGGTCTGGAACATCTGAAGCGCCGAAGCCCGGTACCGGCGGCAGCGGGCGGTGCGCATCATCGACTTTCAAGACGGGGCAGCGCGTCACCTCCTCCGCGGCCTGTCACCCCCAGCTGGCCACCTACCGCCTGGCGCTCGAGGCCCTGGGCTGCGAGGTGGGATCGGCGGCGTTGGTCCTGCTCGGCAAGGAGCCGCCGATTAGAACCAGGGCGCCCCGGTCCTGGCAGACTCGCGGGGGCCGCTCTGGAAGCGAGCCCCGATGCCGAGGGGAGGACTGGCGCGCGCTCTGCTGCACGAGGCGGCACTGGCGGCATCGGCAGCACCCTGACGGCCCGCAGCGGGGAGCAGTGCCGGACCCGCCCTGTGAAGGACTCCTGCCCGATCCAACCCGGAAGGGGCGCAGGGCCGTCGCATGAGTCCCGCAGCTCCGCCCAGTCCCGAGCGTCCGCCGAGATCTCGGCATGCCCCTGCCCACGCCCGAGCAGGCGCGCATCATCGCCCACCCGCTCGGCGCCCCTGCTCGTCGTCGCCGGGGCCGGCAGCGGCAAGACCGCCACCATGAGCCAGCGCGTCGTCCACCTCGTCGCCGGCGGCCAGGTGCGCCCCGACCAGATACTGGGGCTGACCTTCACCCGTAAGGCCACTGCCGAGTTGGAACAACGCGTCAGGACGCGTCTGGCCCAGCTGGCCGCATCCGGGCCCCTGACCGCCCGAGCTGGACGAGGAGGCCGGCCCCACGATCGCCACCTACAACGCCTTCGCGGGCTCCCTGGTGCGCGATCACGGACTGCGCCTCGGCATCGATCCGGACTCCACCCTCATCACCGAGGCGCGCGCCTGGCAGATCGCCACCCGGATCGCATCACGAGCGCACTCGAGCCCCTCCCGCTGGATTAAGCCTGCGCCGCGGCCACCGCCCTCCTGGCGCTGGACGGGCGCTGAGCGAGAACCTGCTGTCGGTGCCGATGCGGCCGAGCAACTCGGTGACCTGGCCGCCCTCATGCGAGGGCATCGGATCCGCACGCGGCCGTAAGACCTCGTGCGCGTGCCCGAGGCCCTGACCACCCGCCTGGCATGCTGGAGGCGGTCGCCGCCTATCGCGACCATAGTTGCGGCACTCCCTGCTCGACTTCGGCGACCAGATCGCCCTGGGGCTGCCGTATCGCGGAGGAGGTCCCCGACGTCGCCCAGTCGTTGCGCACCCAGTACCCGGCCGTCCGCTGGACGAGTTCCAGGACACCGTGGCCCAGATCCGCCTCCGGCGGCGCTCTCTCAGACCCGCGTACCGCCGTCGATCCGAACCAGGCGATCTACGGATGCGAAGCGCCGAGCGCTGGGCTGCACTAGAGTACATTCCACGGTCGGCGGTTGCCGAGAATCGCGTTCGACACGGGCGGCGCTGATGAGACTGGCACCCTGTCCTCGCCCCTGTCGACCGCCTGGCGCAACGACCGGGCGATACTGCGCGCCGCCAACGTGACCTCCTCACCATTGCGCCACCACGCTCCGCAGCCCGGGACGCCGAGGTCGCCCGCATCCCGGTCGATGATCGCCCATGAGCGGCCCGGGGCCGCGGGCCTGGCCGAGGGCGTCGTCGTCGGCGCCTTCGTCCAGGATCCGCTGGCGGAGGCGCGCACCATCGCCGACTTCATGGAGGAGCGGTGGAGCCCGCAGGCGGAGATGGCGGTCCTGTGCCGTACTCGCGCTCAACTCCTCCCGATCGCCGACGCCCTGACGACCTCGGCGTGCCCTACGAGATCATCGGGCTCGGCGGCATGCTGAGCGTGCCGGAGGTCGCCGCATGTGCGCGCCGCCCTGACCGTGGCCGCCGACCCTGAGCGCGGTGATCGACCTGCGACCGCTCACCGGGGCGGTACGGCGCCGCCGACCTGCGCGCCCTGGCGGCACTGGCCAGAGCACAGGTCCGTTCGGCTCGGGCGCAGGCCGGTGATGGCCGGGATCAGGCGGAGCGGGAGCAGCCGGACGCCCCGCTTCTCTCCGAGGCGATCGAGACCCTGGCGCGGTGAGGAGACCGGCCGGCCCCCGACCGCCGCATCCGGTGACTGAGGCCGGCGGAGCCGCGAGTGCCGGCAGAGCGCTCAGGCGGGCGATGGACTGCGCTGGCGCACCGGACCTCGCCGATGTCGGGCTCAGCGAGGCTGGTCGCCGCGCAGCTGTCGGATTGGCCCGCAGTCTGCGGCGGGTGCGCGCCGGCCTGACTCGCCCTGCGCCTGACCTCGTCATGCTGACCGAGCAGGCCTCGGGCTCGATGCGTCGAGCTTCGCCGCCCGCGTGGGCAACCCCCTGGGCGCCGCGCTGTCGACCGCTTCCGCGAGGCCGCGAGCAGTTCACCGCCGAGATGGAATCGCCCACCGCAGGCTTCCTCGATTGGCTGGAGGCCGCCGAGGAGCATGAGACGGCATGGAGGCCCCCATGTGGAGCCCGAAACCGGGCGCCGTCCAGCTGCTGACCATCCCGATGCCAAGGGGCCTGGAGGGACACGGTCGCCGTGGCCGGCCTGGTCGAGCAGGTCTTCCCTCCTCACCGCCAGCAGCCGAAAGGAGGACCGCACCCTGGCGGACAAGGGGTGATGACCAGGCCCGAGGAGTTCCCGCACCTGCTGCGGGCCGACGCCGCCACCCTCCGCCCTTCACCCTGGGCAGTGGGACACGGCCGGATGGGCGCCGAGGCGCTCAAGGAGGCCTGGGGCGAGTACACCCGTTCTGGGCCGCCACAGCGCTGGCAGAGGAGCGGCGTCTGGCCCACGTGGCCTTCACCCGTGCCCGCCACGAACTGCTGCTGACCGGATCGCACCTGGCCAAGGCGGCTGCTGCCGCGCCCCATGGCGCGCTTCCTGGACGAGCTCGTGCGACTGGGAGCTGGTGCGCCCTACGGGCCGGGCTGGCAGAACCACGACGAGGACCAGCCCAACCCCTTGGCCGGCGGCGGCACGACCGGCACCTGGCCGCCGCCCGAGCCCACGGGAGTCCGCGGCGAGCATCGGAGGCCCGGCGGCGCGCGGGCCCGCGACGTCGCTGCGGCGGGCAGGGGCCGGAGCGGCGCCGGAGGCGAGTACGGATCCGACCGTCGCCCGCTGGGTGGCCGAGGCCGAGCTCCCTGCTGGCCGAGCGCGCCTGTCGACGCGACCAGCCCCTTCGGTCCACCTGCCTCGACCACCTGGCTGCCACCAGGATCGACGAGCTGCGCGCGCGATCGGGACCGCTTTCGCGCTCGACCTGCGCTGCCCCTGCCGCCGGAGCCGCGCCCGGAGCTGCGGCTGGGCACCGTCTTCCACGACGCCATCGCTCTGCGGCTGGGCGGGCAGGGCCAACTGCTGACCCTGGAGCAGGCGGGCGTTCCCGATGCGCTCACGCCCCGCCAGCGCAAGCAGCTCTGAGCGCTGGCTCGAGATCGCCGAGAGGCTGCCCTGCTGGACGGCTGCCTCCTCCAGGACACCGAGGTCGAGCTGGAACTGGCGCTGGAATCCCTCACCGTGCGCTGCCGCCTCGATGCGGTGTTCCGGGATCCGGGGGGCGCCTGGCTCATCGTCGACTGGAAGACCGGCCGGAGGCGGGTGCCCGTGGACCAGCTCAGCATCTACGTCCACGCCCTGCCGCCTCTCCCGGGGTGGAGACCGACGCCGTGCGAGCCGCCTACGTCTACGTCGATCGTGACGATGGGCTCGTCGATGAGCTCTCCGCCGCGGATCTCCTGCCCCTGTCCGAGATCGAGGATGCCCTGCGGGCGGAGGGCCGCTCATGACTTCGCTGATGATCTTGACCTTGACACTGTGGCAATCGGAGGCTGATGACATGGTCCGTGCGAGTCCCGTTGGCCCCCGGTGGACCATCGGGCTAGTTCTCCCGCATGACGCCCTGGAGCGCCAGGATGCTGCGGCACTACGACCGGCCTCGGTCTGCTGCGCCCCGGCGACGTCGATCCGGAGCAACGGCTACCGGTACTACTCCTGACGAGCCTGCCCTGGCCTCATGCGTGCGCCGCCTGCGGGAGGCGGGTGCCTGGGCCTGAGGAGGCCTCCCGGGCGCTCCCGCCCACCTCGCCGACGACGAGGCGGCCTGGCGGCGGCTGCTGACCCAGCACCTGACCGCCTGGATGAGGAGCGCGACCGAGCTCGCTGCGGCGCGAGCGCACCCTCGCACCGCTCCACCATCGAAAGGAACCGTTGATGAGCGCTGATGGCGTTAGCAGCACCGACAGCACCGACAGCACCGATAGCACTGGTGACGGGCCCGCCCGCATCACCACTCTGACCATCCCCGCCCACACCATTATCGCCCGCCGGGAGATCATCCCCACTTACGCCGATGTGGGGCACCTGTTCGACGAGTTCGAACCCCAGGTCCGCCGGGTACTCGCCGGCGGTGCCGTTCACCTAAGCGGCCAGCCCTGCGGAGCCACCTTCTTCGACGACGAGTACGTCGAGCACGACGTCGATGTCGAGATCTGGGAGGTCGTCGACGTTCCTGACGTCCCTGACTTCCTGATGCTCCTGACGCCCCATCGAGGTCAGCGCACCACTGACCTGCCGCACTGTCCCGGAGCAGACCGTCATCGCCACCGAGCACCTGGGCCCGTACGACGGTCTAGCGGAGACCTATACGGCGCTCCTGCAGCAGATCGGTTCACTCGGTGAATTCGATGAATTCGATGAATGCGGTCTGCGAACCTCGGGGCACGCCTTCGAGCGCTACCTCGTCGGTCCCGCCCACAACCCGACCCGGCATCGTGGCGCACCCAGGTCTGCTTCCCCATCAGCCCGGCGGACTAACCTGCAGACGGGCACAGGGCCGACAGCGCCGGAGGACGGGGCCCGCCCGAGAAGGCCCTCAGGCGCCCTCGGGTGAGGAACCGGAGTCGTGCGCCAGGCGCAGGGCGTGACCGGCGCCGTGTCCGGCTCGTCATCATCGATGATGCCGATGACGCCATCGACGCTCATCGCCATTATCGACGCCATCGTCATAGCCGTCGTCAAGGTCGTCACTGCTGTCGCTCGTCATCGGCGTCGACCGGGACCATGGTGACCTCGTGGGTGGTCGCATCCGGGGCGGCGGTCACCCGCTCTCCCGGCACCGGCGCCAGTCGGGGCTCGCGCGGCTCGATCAGCGGCTCGTCACCGACCTGATCGGCCAGGTCGTCGAGCATGGCCACCGCATCCTCGATGATCCTGTCCCGGCGGCGCGCACGCCGTGCAGCAGCCACCTGGCCAGGCTCAGCCTCGCTGACCAGCTCGGCGCGATCCCGCAGATGCTTGTCCACGCCCTCGGTGCGGGCCAGATCGTAGGCGCCCCTCGATGGAGTCCAGGCAGTCCACCGGCACGGAGGCGTAGATCCACGCCATGTCCTCCGCGGGTCCCCTGACATGCGCCTGACTGAGCCCGCGCATGGCCACGACCGCGCCCCCCGCCGTCAGGACGTTCTCCGCGTCGAGGTCCCCGTGCACCACCACCGGGCGGAACCTCCACAGTGTGGGGTCCTCCAAGGCCGACTCCCACCGGGACAGCAGCGCCGGTGGCACCCTCCCGGTCCCGGCGGCGTCGTCCATGAGACTCAGCCAGCGGTCGCGGACCTCCTGAGCGTCGTAGGACCGGCATGCCCGCCTCGGAGATCACGGAGGTGGGCAGCTCGTGCAGCCTCGCCCAGGGCGCGGCCCACGCCGGCGGACAGGCCGGGGCCCGGATGCAGGGAGGAGACGTCGACCGGCCGCCCCTCGAGATGGCTGCGCACCTGGATGTGCGCCTCGCTGCGCAGGGTTCCGGCCACACGCGGCACGTTGAAGCGTCAGGCGGCCGTCATCCACGATCCGGCCGATGCGGCGCAGCACCTCGGCCTCGGCGTCCAGACTCGCTCGGTGGCGTCGTCGTTGGGCCTCCAGGACCTCCCAGTGGCGGCCCCTGGTGTCGATCACGCCGACGATGTGCAGGGACTGGACCCTCCTGGGCAGGCCAGCCGTGGGGGTCCAGCCTGGGCACGGCGACGCCCGCCAGAGCGGCCAGCGCCAGCGCGAGACCGCTTGCGGCGGCGCGCCGCGGAGACGGGCAACGCGGATACGGGGGAGGGGCCGATTCCGGCGTCGGCGATGAGGCAGCGGCGGCGCGGCGGTGGGCGCATTCTCCGCGCTCGGCGGTGCGGCGGGGTCGGACGGTCCGGTGGGCGGCTGCGACATGGCTCAACCGTAGGCGAGTAGCGGGTTCTCGGGGTACTGACGCGCCCGGTTGATCGGGGGCGGGGTCCCCACGCGGACGTGCGCATGCGGGCCAGGGGATCATGCGGAAGCCGGCTGAGGCGGCCGGCAGCCGGTGGAGCGCCGGTGGAGAGTCGCTGCAGCGCCTCCGCCGCCCTCCGCTTTTCTTTCTGGTGAGATCCGAAAGTCGGTGCGTACCCGGGGCCACGCTCGATGGTTCCCGAGCGCCCGGCGAGGGAGCGCATATCCAGAGTTGTCCAGGTTGGTCGTGAGGGCTGGCGCTGAGGCGAGAACGTGATCTAGGCTCCGAAACGTGGCACCGCTCACCTCCCTGTGGTGTCCCGTACGCCGGTCGCCTCCGCTCGCATGACGGCTTCCCCGGCGGTATCCCTGCCCGTCCCTTGAACCACAGCGAGGCCCATCATGGACGCAGCCGCGCTGCTCCACGACGAGATCCGCGAGCTCGTCCGTCGTCGGGGGCATTGATCCCGCTCAACGAGACCTCGGCTCTGGAGGCCCTTGTCGCCGAGGCCTCCGCCGATTACGTGACTCAGCGCCGACGCCGGGCTCGTGCCGCCCCTGCACGACCCCGACGATGCCCAGGCCCGGGCCGTCGACGGCGTTGGCGGGGACTCCGGCCCCTCCAGCACTATCTCGACGACGACTCGATCGAGGAGGTCTGGCAATGCCCCCGGGCGAGTCTTCGTCGCCCGCGCCGGACGGCCCTGAGCTGACCACGACGATCCTGAGGACGAGGACCTGCGAGTCCTGGTCGAGCGCATGCTGTGTCCCGGGCGCCGCCTCGATCTGTCCAGCCCCTTCGTGGACGCGCAGATGCCCGCGTGGGGGAGCGCCCACGGGGTCATCCCGCCCATCACCGCCCGGCACTGGGCCGTCAACATCCGCAAGCACCGCGGGCATCCCGGACGGCGGACCCGAGCGCCTGGGCTCCTGACCCCGCGCGCCGCCGCCTTCGCTGACGCCTCTGTCCAGGCGGGCGTCAACATTCTCGTCTCGCGCCACCCAGGCCGGGCAGACCACCGCGGCTATCCGTGCACTGGCCGCGATTCCCCGCCGGTCAGCGCATCATCACCCGCGAGTGAGGCTCGAGCCTCCCCGTGCAACATGACCGCAGTCGCCATGCGCAGACCCGGCCGCCAAATTCCCGAGGGTGTCGGCGAGATCAGTCTGCGCCGCCCGGTCGGGCGAGGCGCTGCGCAGCGCGACCGGACCAGTCTCGCGATCGGCGAGGTGCGCGAGGCCGAGGCCTCGACCTGCTCATCGCCATGGGCGAACCCGGTCTGCCGGGTTGCGAGCACCGTGCACGCGAACCTCCGCGCGCGAGCCGCCAAGTCATTCGCTGGACGCTCCCGCTGCTGGCGGGGAGAACGTGTCGGCAGCCTTCGTGAAGTGCCGACGGTCGCCAGGCGCCGTGGGACCTCGTGGTCCACCTCGACCAGACGATGCGCCGCCGGCACGCAAGCGCGATCGTTACGCCCTGCCCGGGCGGGTCTGAGAACGGAAGCCCTCATGGCGCTGATGGCGCCGGTACCGTCGAGCTGGCTTAGACGTCTTCCACCGCGATGCCAGGGGCGGCTCGTACGGCGGTTCCGGTGCCAGCTGTCGCCGGAGCGCTACGCGCCCGCGCGACCGGCCACGACCTGCCCGGAGCCCTCCGCCCCGGAGAACGCCGCGCGGCGCGCCCAGAGCGTGTCTGACGTGCGATCACGGGACCACGCGGGCGGGATCGGCCTGCGCTCGTGTGGCTCGCCCTGACGACGGAGCCGCCGCAGTGGCGCTCCGAGAGGCAGCGCCGCCTGTCCGACCCTCCCGGTTCAGGCCGGAGTCGGATCGCGACCAGCCCGGCCGCCGTCGTCGTCGCGGCAGTGCGGCGCTGGGCGTCGTCGCCGCGCTGATTCCCTCGGCGTCTCACGCGCATGGCCCATTGCCGTGGGCCTTCGGCGTCATCACCGGACCGGCGCGCCTTCGCACGCGTGGTCTCCAGCTGAGGCCACCCGCGCGGCGCACCCGGCTGCGGGAGGGCCCGAGGCGGCCGGATACCCTGGTGTCCGGGTGCGCGCGGGCATGAGCCTCGCCTGAGCGTCCTGACCAACCTCGGCGAGCGCGGTCCGCAGGCCGTGCGCGAGCAGTTCCGCGCCTTCGCCGTCGATTATGCGGCCACGGCGCGCTTTCACCGTGTGCCTGACCGGCCTCATGCGCGTTTCGCCGACCCCGTCGCCGATCGGATCGTGGAGGCCCCTTCTGCCTGGCTCACGAGTGTCGGCGGGGGCGAGCTGCGCGTTGCGCTCCCCTGTCGCGCATGCTGCTGCGAGTGATCTGCGCACCCGCGGCGAGCTCGGAGGCCCGTCAGTCCCGTGGACCGTCAACGGGGCCAGGGTGGCCGTGGCCGCGCTGCTTCTGGCTCAATCCGCTCCTCCTGGCGACCCGCCCTGCAGGCCGCCGCGGCCTCAGCGCAGCCGAGCGGCGCGCTCGTGCTGGCCGCGGTGGCCAGCATCCCGGCTTACCGCCTCATGCTGCGGCCTTTCCGGGCGCCTGCCCGAGGAGAGCGCGTGCTGCGATGAACACCTCCCTGGGCGCCCTGCCTGGCCTTCACGGCGGCGTGCGGAATGCTCCCGATCGTCTCGAGCGCTGGCGGCGCCGTCGCCCCCATCGTTGGAGTGGACCGCCTCGCCCCTCTACGTCCACGAGCAGCCCGCGACCCGGGCCTGCTGCGCGCATGCGCCGGACGCCGATGGGCGCACGGGGGAGCACGACTCGTCCGAAGCTGCTGTATGGACGACCATCGGTTCGGCCGGCTACGTGCCCGAGGGGCTGACCGTCGGCGGACGGTGCGTGCATCGGCTGTCGCGAGCGGGCAACGCCCTGACCCACGAGCAGCCCCACTGCAGCAGCTCCTGTGGGCCGTGTCCGGCCTCGCCTTCACGATCGGTGCCGGCTGCTGGCCCCGATGGTGCGTCATGTGAGCGTGCCGCCGCTGGCGGTCTCCGCCCTCAGCCCTGGTCGGCGGGCGCGGCCTGCCGCGACGTCGCTCAGCTGGAGAGCCGAGCGCCGACGACGGCGCATCGAGATCCAGCCGCCCGACGTCGTGGAGCTCCAAGGCGTCGTCGTCGGAGCCGGACAGCCCGCGCCGCCATTGAGCGCGTCGTCGACTGACGGGCGAACTGATCGGATGGAGCTCGCCTCACCCTGGCTGGCCGATGTCCGCAGCGGCACGGTTCTGCACTCCGCTTTGACCTTCGTCTCGAGGGCTGCCGTCGATTCCCTGCACGTGACGCGCCTGTCGGAGGCCATCTCCGTCGCCCTCGAACGGGGCACGCCGTTGGCCGACGCTCGCGTGCGCGCAGGCCGCCGCGATGCGCGGGCAGGCGTCCCGACGCGCCCTCATGGAGAGGGCGGCAGGCGAGATCGCGCAGATGGTGCCGGTGGCCCTCGTCCTGCCGATCACCGTCGTCTCGCCCTGTTCCCGGACTGTTTGTCCTGCGCTCGGGCTGTAAGTCTCGACGCCTGCGCTCCCGCGCCCCTCCCGTCTTGCCCGTCTTGTTCCCGATCCCGAATTCCTCCGGTGAAAGGACAGCCAGTTGATTCATCTGATTCATCCTGATTCCGCACCCGTCTTTCTTACCCGCCGCCGGTCCAGTCCTGGGCTACTGGGCCCTGGTCGCCATCGCGCCTGGCTGTCGGCCGGCTGGCGCCAGAGCGCGGCGACGTCCCCGGCTGGGTGCTGGTCACCCTGATGACCGCGGGCTCTGGTCGTCGCCTGTGGCTGTGGCCGGACCGGCCCCTGACCCAGGTGTTCAACGATGCGATCGCCAAGGTCACCGGTGCCATCTGGAGAGCGGGGATCCGCGGAGGCCATGGGGGTCCTGGTCCGCGAGGGGCGAGCAGGCTCCGCCGTGGTGGATTTCGTGCTGGTGGGCGTGCTCGTGATCGCCGTGTGCGTCGCGCCTCCCAGCTCGCCCCTGGGCTGAGTGCGCACATCTCACCGATGCCGCCGGCGAGGGGCCTGCAGGCCGCACTGTCGGCGGTACCGAGGGCGAGGGCGGCCGAGCGCGTCGCCATGCTGACCGATGCCGGCTCGCGGGACGGCCACAACGACGAGGTGACGGTGACGCGCACGAGGATCGGCGGCACACCGGTGGTGCAGGCCGAGGTGACGGCGCCCTGCCGGTGCTGGGGCTGTTCTGCCCTGCGGGCGCCGCTGCGGGTGACCGTCACGCCGTCGATGAGGCTGCCTCACGCCGCCGCCCGAGGAGCCATGAGGGGCGGTGGTGCGCGCACCGGGTATGGCACTATCGCGCGCCCTGTAGCCGTCGTCGGGGCACGCCGGGCAGCTATGCCAGGAGGGAGGCAACGCTCCCGTGGAGTTCATCGGCTGGACTCTCATCCTGGCCGTTCCGGTCCCCTTACCCTGCTCGTGGCGTTCGCCCAGGTCCAGTCGGCGTCTCTTCAGGGTCGCCTCGGGCCGATGCCGCCGCCGCGTCCTGAGGTGGGAGAAGGGGAGGCCGCCATGGCGCATGCGCGCGCGTCGCGGTCGGCTCTGGCCCCGTCCGATCAGCACATCGACGCCGATCCTGGGCTGAGTCTGACGTGCTCGATGACGAGTGCGCCAGGCCGCGCGTCGAGGCTCGGAGTCGACCTGCCGATCCTGGGGGCGGCCGGCATCGGCGCGATGCGGTCGTGCCCGACGCCGAGCGCGCCGTGAGTCGGCGCGAGCTCCCGAATGAGGTCGAGCTGCGGGCACTTGCGCCACTATCACCATCGCTGCGTTGCCCGCGCCGCTGATCTGCGCGCGGCGAGGACGGTCAGACCTCCTGCTGGGCATCGGGGTGATCGCGGTCGTGGCTGGCCTCCTGGTGGTGGCCGAGCCACCGCCGTCTACCTGGATCTGAAGACCCTGACCCGCTGGCGGATCTGGCTGCCGCGGCCGCCGTCGATGGCGTGGATGAGGACGGCTACTTCGAGGGGGTCGAGGCCAACGGCGCGCCCGGGCGCCTGACGGACGCGGACGTACGCGCGGCGGCGCTGTCCGATCTGGAGGCCCAGCCCGACCGCCTGGAGTCGGTGCAGGTGCGTCGCATCCAGTCCCGACGGCACCACTCGCGATCGTCACGCTCACCGCCGAATCGCGGCCTTCCTGCCGTGGGGCTGCGATCCCGGCCCGGGCTTCACCATCACCGCGACTGTTCGGCGGGTATCGACTGCTCAGTGAGTGCGCGTGAGCACGGCCGGGTATTTGTGGGTATTTCAGAATTTTTGAATGAGGGTCGAGACAAGGGACGAAACATGGACATCTCCGCTCACTGTATCGCCGTCCTTCTCGCTGTGCACCGCGCCGGAGGCGTTGTGGCGGCTGCAGATCTGCTTCACCAGTCCGTCGGCGGTCAGTCAGCAGATCCGCCTGCTCGAGAATGAGGCGGGTGTGCGTGCTCGATCGCACGCCTGCGGGCGCCGTCCTGACCGACCCGACGGTGCTGGCGGAGGCCGCCGAGCGCATCGAGTCCGAGCTGACCACCGCTCGGCGCGAACTCGCGCTCATCGACGGCGACACGCCCACCGCACCGTTCGCATCGGGACCTCGCCACGGCGATCCGCGCACTTCTCCTGCCCCTGCTGAGCACGCTGAGGAGCTCGCCCGGCATCGAGCTGGTGATCGAGGAGAGCGAGGAACGTGTGGCCCTGGGGCGGCGTGGCAGGGCACGCTCGATCCGTCCTGCTCGAGCGCGACTCGCACACTCTGCCGGCCCGCCGCGCGCCATGAACGACGTCCCCTGCTGGACGAGTCGTGGCTGGCGGTCGTCCCGCCCGGGCAGGCAGGCCCCTGAGCACACGGTCCGATTCCGGTGCGCGCCACCTGGATCGATCTGATCCGGCGACGGCCGGTGCCTTCGCGCTGGCCCGCCTCGCGCCAGCTCGGCACGCCGTTGAGCACCCGGCATGTGGTTGATGACCACGACGTCGTCCTGGCGATGGTGGGTCAGGGCCTTGGGCATGCGATTCTGCCGGAGCCTCGCGGTGCACCCGGCGTCGTCCCCGACGGCGTCGTCGTCTCCAGCTTGCCCGGCCTGGGCACCCGCCAGCCTGTCGTCATCGTGTCACCCGCACCGAGCCGACCAGCGCAGCGCGCCGTCCCGAGGCGATGCTGGTGCGCGCCCAGGCCCTCGAGATGGGCTGAGTGCCGCCGCCCGCCTCCCTGCTCAGCGCGTCCGACGCTCACCTCCTCAGTCGAGATCGACTTTTGGGATGAGATCGACGGTGCACACCGCCGATCTCATCCCAAAAGTCGATCTCGACGCACCCTGCCGTAGACTCGCGGGTGGCCACCGACCTCTCCGCTCAGATCGAACGACTCCGACACACCTACGCCTCCACTGCGGCGGTGACGGATCCCCGAGCTGCGCGCGCGCATCGCCTCCCTGTCCGAGCGCGGGCCGCCGCCCCGGATCTGTGGGATGATCCGAGGCCGCCCAGGCGGTCACCTCCGCCCTGTCGCACGCCCAGGCCGATCTGGGGCGCGTCGAGGAGCTCGGCGCGCGCATCGACGATCCCGAGGCCATGGTCGAGATGGCCGGAGGAGAGCGGCGAGGACGCCGATGAGCTGCATTTGCCGAGGCCGACAGCGATCTGGAGGCCATCTCCGCGACCTGTCCGACCTGGAGATCCGCACCCTGCTGAGCGGCGAGTATGACCAGCGCGACGCCGTCGTCACCATCCGCTCGGGCGCCGGGGGAGTGGATGCGGCCGACTTCGCCGAGATGCTGCTGCGCATGTATACCCGCTGGGCCGAGCGCCACGACTACTCCGTCAAGGTCCTCAACACCTCCCTACGCCGAGGAGGCGGGGGCTGAAGTCCGTCACCTTCGAGGTCCACGCCCCTACGCCTACGGGCACGCTCAGCGTGGAGGGCGGCACGCACCGCCTGGTGCGCATCAGCCCCTTCGACAACCAGGGGCCGCCGCCAGACCTCCTTCGCCGCCGTCGAGGTCATCCCGCTCATCGAGTCCACCGACCACATCGACGTCCCGGAGACCGACATCCGCATTGACGTCTTCCGCTCCTCGGGGCCCGGTGGGCAGAGCGTCAATACGACTGACTCCGCCGTGCGCATCACCCACATCCCCACCGGCCTGGTGGTCTCCATGCAGGATGAGAAGTCCCAGATCCAGAACCGCGCCGCCGCCATGCGCGTGCTTCAGTCGCGTCTCCTCTTGCTCAAGCAGCAGGAGGAGGACGCCAAGAAGAAGGAATTGGCGGGGGACGTCAAGGCGTCCTGGGGGGATCAGATGCGCTCCTACGTGCTCAATCCCTATCAGATGGTCAAGGACCTGCGCACCAACCACGAGGTCGGCAACCCCGACTCGGTGTTCGACGGCGATATCGACGGCTTCATCGACTCCGGAATTCGTTGGCGCAAGCAGCAGGAGAGCGCCTGAGCCCGTCGGTCCTCCCGCCGAGATCGGTCGTAACCCGTACCGAGATCGGTCGTACCCGCGTCGAGATCGGTACGGGGCGTCCATCAGGCGCACTGGCTGTGCGGGGACCCGACCTGAAGGCCAACGAGCCCCTGTATGAATCAATCGGCGGTTCCTCCCATCCCTCTGACATTTAGCTCCAGAAGGATGGGAGAAACCTCAGTTCATGTGATGAACCGCCGTCGATCACGACGACTGCGATCAACCGCCGTCAACATTGTGCGTATTCCCTCCGCCCACTCCGATCCGGAATCAACTACCTGGATGGCTGATTCCAAGAGGGTGCTGCTCGGCGCCACGGCTCCGACCCGCAGTCGTGGCGGTCGTGACCCTGCATCGAGGAACGACATATTCAAGCGAGGCTGACATTCTTATACGAGATCGATATGCTACCGCGGCCTTCATTCCAAAAAGTCGACCTCGACGGGGTGCCACTCTGCGCGGAATCGCTCATCTGTGGCCGGCGCGAACTAAGCTCGAACAGGGCTTTGATGGGGTCCGCAGACGAGCCGAGCGAGGCTTGACTGTTGCGAATGCAAACCGCTGGGACGCTCTCGGGGAGGACCCTGAGGAGTCCCTGATTCACGGGTTCTGCAACCCTGGTTCTACCAGGATTCTCTTGGCATTGCGGTGGTTGTGCACGTAGCTTTGAGGGTATGAGCGAGTACCACAGTGATGTGAAGAGAAGCCTGCTGATCTCGATCCCGAATTTGAACAGGGCCACTCGAACTGCAGGGAAAACTGAGCGTGGGAGGAAGATCCTGCGTGGTCTGTGCTGTCATTGTTATGGCTGCGTCGGATCGTGATTCTTGTGAGTTATATTCGCATGACTCTTATTCCAGGGGCTCCGCGGAATGGGGAATAGCGCCGATCTGGGATGGGAGATCAAGGTTCTTGCGCCCTGGTTAACGGTGTGGCCGTTCTGGCTGCACTGCTTATGTGTTATGTGCTGATGCGGACGCTGATCGTGGTCGAGGTGTCAGTCTGCATCTGCGTCCCAGTGAGTGCGTGGATGGTCGCGATGATTGTGGTGGCGGCGGTGGTGCTGTGGGCTACTGTGGGAATCACCATGCTCTAGGAGGCCAGGGGCAGGTGATGGGGTCCCTCGGGGAGTACGTTGAGTAATCAGCTCATATTTGGTGGTATTGCAACGGGTTTCCTCTCAGGGATTCTCGAGAGCTGTGAGGGCGTGATGGTTCTTCTCGTCCATGGGGAGTACCCGTGCGGCTGCGGTGACCAGCGTGCTCGTCTTCACCGTCCTGCACCTGATCTCCAAGGCGGGCAGAATGTCCTCGAGACCGACACTTTATCTGGCGAACTCCGCTGATTCGCCATTGCCGCGATGGCGGTGCGCATCGTATCCGGTTCCACCTGGCAGCCATCGGCGTTCACGGAGGTTTTCACCTGGCCAATGCGCTCTGGGGAACGCCTGGGAGCCCTCGAAGGCCCGACGACCTGGGTTGTGGCCGGCTTTGCGGCCGCGGTCGGGGCCGTCATCATCGGCATCGGCGCAGCGCACCGGCCGGCTCCGCCCAGCCCGCCAGTAGAGTCGCACTCCGCGTCGAGATCGGTCCACTTCCGCACCGAGATCGGTTGATCTCCGGCTCGAGATCGGTTCAAGGCCCCAGGTACTTATCAGCCGACGCCGATACTGCGGCGAGTTGAAGAAGAGTGATTCACGATGATCTCGAGGCTATACCTTTATCTCAACGAGTTTTCGATACCGCAAGAATGATGCTACGAGGATGAGGGCGACGACGAGGCATGATATTGCGAAGTCTTTTGTTGTCCTGCGATGGGTGAGGTGGCACAAGGGTGGAAGTAGGCGAGAGCGAGAAGGGCGTTACGCACGACACGACCGGCGCTGACCGCCGTTGGAGATGCGCCGCGGCCGCTGCTCCGGAGGATTTTTCTGACTAAGACGACGACCATGGCCGCTGAGGATGCGCACAACAGCAGAAGGAGTATTGCGCTCGAGGGGAGAGGTGATATATTTGAGGTTAGTGTGAGGCCGCCGAAGAATTCCGCCGGGGGAATGATGGACGCAAGAATCGAGCCCTTTTCGCTCCTGTCAGTTTGTAAGCCATCGATCGATGGCTAAGGCTTTTTGAGCTCCCATCTGGCTGAGCCGGGACCGCACGAATAACATCCAACGAGAAATCTGAGCAATCTATAAAGAATCGTCACGATGAAAACGCCTTCAACTCCTTAGAAAATTCATGTTGATTAAGGCTGTACGCTTATACTAACATGCATATTTTTGACAACAAGACTCGCTGATGGATTCGCCTGAGAAGTCTTTTGAATGGGGGCTTGATGTTTCATGTATGCATGAGAGTGCTTGTTCGCTGGGCGGGCGAATTGCTGGGTGCAGCCAGTGGTTGCGGTTGCGAGCGCACCGATGGTCGCGCCCTGTGCCCCCAGGCTCGCCCGAGTAGTTCGTGCTCGCCACCATCACGCCTTCTGTCCCAGAGTGGTAAGGGGTGCCGGCGGGAGCCCATCACCTCGATGAGCCGGCGAGCCGACGAGGCGATGGGGCCCTCAGTCCCGCATGAATCCCACACAAATCCCGCGCATGTTGTCACGATGAGCTGAATTGGCGCAGTAACCCCACAACTTGATAAGCGAAACGAAGCTGGATCGCATCGCCCTTGTCGCCCCGAAGTTGATGACGATTTCTGCGTCGTGCACCGGCTCATACCACAGGTGCGCCGCAGTTGTTCCGAGGTGCCCCACCGGGCGCGGCCAGCCCCGCAGCCAGGGTGCGAAACCATTGAACTTCACATTCATGGTCCCGGCCCCGTAGTACAGGCCGCTGCGGTACTTGTGGCGAGACGTCGTCAGCCACGACCACGACTCCGCGCTGATGAGACGGCTTGAGCGGAAGCGCGAATAAGTCAGATAATCAGCTGTGTGGTCGCGGAGACCGCCGTCACCAGCCAAGAGTCAGTGCCTCCGCGCTGTCGACTCGGGTCTTCCCATATACAGAGGTGACGATCGTCCCGTCCGACGGCGGGCTTCGTGCGTATGGCATGAAACTGCGAGTCATTCCCAGTGGTTCGAAGATTCGCTCATGTACGAGGCGGGAATAGTTCGTACCGGCGACAGCCTCAAGCAGGAGTCCCAAGACGATGAAGCCGGTATCACTGTAGAAGAACCTTTGGCCAGGTGCTCCGACTGGCTTCTGGTGCCTCGGAGTGGGCGAGCTGACTGCTGGGAGTCCATCGTCGGTGAAGGTCTGCCACAGCGATTTCGGCTACCGTCGGCCCTTTGGTGCGCCCATTGAAGTAATCGTTCGCTCCTGACGTATGAAACAGGAGATGCTCAATGGTGACCCCATCCAGCCTCTCATCCATGAAGATTCCTGCAGCAGATCCGGTTCCAGTACCGAGGAAACGCGAGTATCAAGAGTCACTGTGCCCTGCTCGATCAATCGCATGATGAGCGCTGTGGCGCTAGTTTGCCGGACGCTGGCCGAGTGGAACGGCAGGTCCTCCGACCGTGGTGGTAATCGATTCTCAGTTCTGGTGGCGCACGGGCAACCCGCGGCTGCCACTCTCGCCTGCTTGTCCAAATGTTTTGTGAGTGTGGTGAATCCCGTCTGCATCCATGCCTGACTCTCTCGATGATGAAGTGTTACGGCGCGGGCGTGCCTGGTGGTGAGAAAGATGTCCAGCAGGACCACGATGATTGTCCGCGACACGCGACGAAAACCCGGCGACCCTGAGAGGCTTTCTGGGGCATCCCTGAACGTTTCCCTGAATGATGCGGATAGGGTCTCCTGCCGGGGCACGCACTGTACGTACGGTGGGATCATGAGCGTTCCCTACAATTCTCCTGTATCAATGTCGGTGCCTCTAGGAAGCGTTGCGCCCTCTGCTCCCGTCGGCGGTTGGGGAGGGAAAAGTGCTGCGGGTGGTCAAATCGCCTTTATCGTCCCGCTGGCGATCGACTTCGTCCTGTTATCACTTATTTTCCTATTCGGGGCCAAATGATCTCGTCGGCGACAGTCTGACGCCGGTTGGCGTGGTCATCAAAGCCGTGATATCGGTGACGGTCATAGCCCCTCAACCTGGGGCTTAGCTCGCGCTGGTGACTCGCCCGACCGCCGGCCGTTGAGCGACTTGAGACTGCGGTCGACCGGCGGCCCTGATCTGGTTCCTGGCCATGATCGCCACCGCCCTACCATGGCGGTCATCATGGAGGTGGTTCTGGGTTTTCTGGGTATGAGCCCAGCACGGAGAATACAGCGTGCCCGTATCGGCAGGATTCTGTACGTCATCGACCGATCGGGCGGCTTTTCCCGCAGCAGGGATTCCCTGAGGAATTGGTGCGGCGAGGCTGGCCTCTTCACATCGCTGGCGGTACGCGAGCGGCCGGCATCGTCTCCGTCGTCTCTTCACGCTCGCGCACCTCGGTTCGAGCGGCGGCCAGCAGAACTGATCGACCACCTCATCTACTTGGCCTGGCCTCGGATTCGCCGTCGTTGCGGTGGTCGCCCCATGGGCTCGGGCCGAACCCTGGGCGGCCGCTGGCGCAGCACGCGCGCGCACATGATGTGGATCGTCGAGATGTTCATGGCATGTGAGTCTGAGCAGCCGGTGGCGCGGCTTCTCGAAGGCGCACTGTGGCTGGTCGTCGCCGCCGTCATCTGGCTTCCGGCGCGCCGCGAATCCCTGCGCAAGGCTCCCTGAGGGTGCAGAGGCGGTCCGGGCGGCCGGGAGACCCAGGCGAGCAACCGGATCAAACTGCCCCTGCGTGCACGGCCTCACGCCCGCGTCCATCGCCATCGTCGGCCCGCTCCCTTAGGGCTTGGCGGCAGTGCGCGCGAAACCGCCCGCAGCTGTCATCCGGCACGGCATCGTGCAGGCATCCACCACTCACACCCCGACGAAAGGCGCAGACGAGCAGTGGCTGAGTACATCTACCAGATGATCAAGGCGCGCAAGGCGCACGGCGACAAGGTCAGTCCTCGACGACGTCACCATGGCGTTCCTGCCCGGCGCCAAGATCGGCATGCGTCGGCCCCAACGGCGCGCGGCAAGTCCTCCATCCTCAAGATCATGGCTGGGATCGACCAGCCCTCCAACGGCGAGGCCCGCCTGAGCTCTGGCTACAGCGTCGGCATCCTGCTGCAGGAGCCGCCCCTGAACGAGGACCAAAGACGGTGCCTCGGCAACGTCGAGGAGTGGGCGTCGGCCGAGATCAGCGGGCAAGCTCGACCGATTCAACGAGATCTCCGTCGCCATGGCGGGACCCCGATGCCGATTTCGACGCCCTCATGGAGGAGATGGTGCTCTCCAGACCGAGATCGACGCCGCGAACGCCTGGGATCTCGATGCCAGCCTGAGCAGGCCATGGACGCCCTGCGCTGCCCCCGGCGGAGCGCCGAGGTCGAAACACCTCCGGCGGTGAGCGCCGCGTCGCCCTGTGCAAGCTCCTCCGGAGGCCCCGACCTGCTCCTGCTGGACGAGCCCACCAACCATCTCGACGCCGAGTCGGTCCTGTGGCTGGAGCAGCACCTGTCCGACCCACGCGGGCGCCGTCATCGCCGTCACCCACGACCGCTACTTCCTCGACTCATGTCGCCCAGTGGATCGCCGAGGTCGACCGCGGCCACCTCTACCCCCTACGAGGGGCAACTACTCCACCCACCTGGAGACCAAGGAGAAGCGGCTGGAGGTCCAGGGCAAGAAGGACGCCAAGCTCGCCAAGCGCCTCAAGGACGAGCTGGAGTGGTGCGCTCGTCGGCCAAGGGCCGCCAGGCTCAAGTCCAAGGCCCGTCCGGCCCGCTACGAGGAGATGGCCGCCGAGGCCGAGCGCACCCGCAAGCTCGACTTCGAGGAGATCCAGATCCCGCCGGGTCCGCGCCTGGGCAACACGGTGCTCGAGGCCGGCCGCCTGCGCAAGGGCTTCGATGGGCGCACCCTCATCGACGACCTCTCCTTCACTCTGCCCCGCAACGGCATCGTCGGCATCGTCGGTCCCAACGGCGTCGGCAAGACGACTCTGTTCAAGACGATCGTGGGCCCGGAGGAGCTCGACGGCGGGGACCTCAAGATCGGCCAGACCGTCAAGCTGTCCCACGTGGATCAGTCCCGCGAGGGCATCGACCGAAGAAGACCACTCGTGGGAGGTCGTCTCCGATGGCCTGGACCACATCCAGGTCGGCACGTGGAGATGCCCTCGCGCGCCTACGTCGCCTCCTTCGGCTTCAGCGGCGCCGACCAGCAGAAGCCGGCCGGGGTCCCGTCCGGCGGTGAGCGCAACCGCTCTCAACCTGGCCCTGACCCTCAAGCAGGGCGGCAACCTCATTCTGCTGGACGAGCCCACCAACGACCCTCGACGTCGAGACCCCTCTCCAGTCTGGAGAACGCCCTGCTGGAGTTCCCCGGCTGCGCCGTTGTCATCACCCACGACCGTTGGTTCCTCGACCGCGTGGCCACCCACATCCTCGCCTGGGAGGGCACGGAGGGAGAACCCGGCCAGCTGGTACTGGTTCGAGGGCAACTTCGCCTCCTACGAGGAGAACAAGGTCAAGCGCCTGGGTCCGGAGGCCGCCCGTCCCCACCGCGTCACCTACCGCAAGCTGACTCGCGCCTGATAACCGCCGAGATCGGTCGAGTTCCGCGTCGAGATCGGTCCGGTTCCGGCTCGAGATCGGTCGAGTTCCGCGTCGAGATCGGGTCCGGTTCCGGTGCTCGGTTGTCTAGTCGGTTGACTAGGCGTGATCTGACGGAGGACCATGGCACCATGAAGACGGTGAAGGTCCATGAGGCGAAGACGCACTTGTCTGCGCTGCTGGCGGAGGTGGAACGCGGCTCCATGATCGATATCGCCCGGGGGCGGCGGACGATCGCGCGGCTGGTCCCGGTAGACGACGGCGAACGGGAGCTCGGGTTCGGCGGCTATCACTTGCCCGACTCCTTCTTCGATGAGCTGCCTGAGGAGGAGCTGAGCGCCTGGGAGGAAGCGTGAGCGGTTATCTGCTGGATACACACGCTCTCATGTGGGCTATCAATGAGCCTTCTCGTTTGGGATCCGATGCGGTCAGGGTGCTGAGTGCGCGGGAGAATCGTGTGGTGGTATCAGCGGCGAGTGCGTGGGAGCTGTTCACCAAGCACCGTATTGGCAAGCTTCCTGGCGCGGGCCCCTGGCTGGATGCGCTTGAGGATCGCGTTGTGCGGCTCGCGGGCACATACTGCCGATCGAGTGGCATCATGCTCGTCTGAGTGGCCAGCTGGAGTGAGGCATCGCGATCCTTTCGACCGTATGCTCGCCGCGCAGGCGATCCGGGAATCTCTGATTCTCATCACCGCCGATCCGGCCTTCTGGAAGCTTTCCGGCCCAGAACTCTTGGTGAGGGCGCTCTATCGCCCTATCGCGTCCGGGTGGAGCCGCTTTCGGAAGCGCCGTCTCCTCAAAGGCTCCTTGAGGGAGACGGCGCCCCGCCTCATCGTGCGCGGGATCTTGTACGGTGCGGACGGCGCTTCCTCCGCGCTTACTCAGTCAGCAGCGAGCAGGCGGTGACCCTGTTGATGGGCCGCGTGGAGAGGAAGACCGCCGCCACGGCGGTGACGAGTACCGTTGCTCCCACGGCGAGCGGTCGGCCACAGTGGGATATCCACCGTGATCTGTTTGATCCCCACACCGCTGAGCAGCACTTCCAGCAGCGGCCTGATCAGTGCTCCGCCCACTGCACACCCCAGGACGGTCCCTAGGATGAGCGCGGCAGGATGGTCCAGCGCACGCGAGTTGCCGCCTGACGCGTCGTCATCCCCAGGGCTTTGAGCAGGCCCGCGGTGTGGCGCGAACGTGCCACCAGGGAAGAGGTCATGAGCACCACCACCAGGGACCACGACGAGGCCGTTGAAGGCCAGAGAGGATTCGGGACAGCAGCGGGATCATGGACAGTAGCCTCCATCTGCACCGCCATGGAATCCCGTGTATTGACGACTTGGAACCCAGAGCCGAGCTCATGTCCCTGCAGCGCTTTACCGACTGTTCCGGAGTCATCGGCACTGGTGATGAAGACGCCGACGTCGGTCAATCCCGCATCGGGTGCGAGCTCCTGATAGGCCGCACGGGTGAGGATCGCGGTTACCGATATTGGGCGCACCACTGGCCAGCCCCGTGACGAGGAAGTCCTTCTCGATGCCATTGCGCTTCGCCGTCCAGGTGTCGCCGATATGAGTCCCGAAGCGCTTCTCCGCGCCCGGGCCCAGGACGATCTCGTTGGCATGAAGAGCGGGCCGTCCCTTATAGACCGGACTCGTCGGCAGATCCTCCACATCGTCCACCACGAAGAAGAGTATGTTCGTGCCGTCCACAGTCTCGACTTTTTGAGAGTAGGGGATCGCAGTCGCCACACCGGGTATGTCCCGGGCCTTCTCGACGGCGGCGTCGACGTCATCGGGCGACTGCGACGTCACGGTGACGTCCGCGAAGGCACTGCCCAGGAACAGCGACAGGGCGTTGTCCTTGACGGCGAGCATTCCCAGACCGGACGCTGAGAAGACCGAAGCCGTCGTGCAGGCGGCGGCGACCACGAGGATGAGTGCTGCGCGGCCCGGTGCCGCGAGCATCTCCTTAAGACCGAGCAGCATGGCCAGCGGGCCGCGCGTGCGCTGCAGGGGCAGGCGGACCCGGGTGAAGGAATGGTCCTCCTGGCCGCCGCGCAGCGCCTCCACTGCGCTCATGCGGCCGGCGCTTCGTGCGACGAGGGCTCCCCCCAGCCAGATCATCAGGCCCAGGCCCGCTGCGCAGGCCAGGAGGAACCCGGGGTCGACATGCGCTTTCCAGGAGATACCCGTCTGGGCGCGCAGGACCGAGGACAGGTGGGGAAGACGGCGTGGCTCAGGGCGGCCCCGACCGCCGCGCCCAACGCTCCCAGCAGCGCGAAGGAGAGCACCATGGGACGCATCACCCCGCCCGTGGTGAATCCCGTGGCGCGCAGCGCGCCCACCGCGGCGAGGTCGTCGCGAATGGCTCCGCGCAGCATGAAGGCCAGAGTGAGGAGTGCCACGGCCGCGATCATGGAGGAGAAGAGCAGGATGACCACGGAGATGAGCCCGACCGATATCTGATTGGACATGGACAGGATCTCCCGGTCCATGTCCCAGGCCGAGGTGATGTCCAGGCGCGAGATGACCTCGCCGGTGAGGCCGCTGGTCTCGTCGGTGCTGCGGGTCTGCACCTTGATGAGTGTGGAGGGCATCCAGCCGGGGGCTGCGTCTGCTGTGCTGCTGCGTCTGCGAGTCGGCAGCGCTGTCCCGTCCGCTCGCGGCGAGTTCCGCCTGGAGACCGGCCATGTGCTCCTGCGCTTCGGCCTCGAGCGCCGCGTAGTCCCTCGCCCGGTAGCCCGAACCATAGGATCCCGATCGACGGCATGCCGCCGTCAGGTCGACCCGTGAAGCCTTGGATGTGGAAGGTGCGCTCGCCCATGGGGAGGTGAGCACCAGTGCGTCGCCCAGTTCGTAACCGCCCACCGCCTGAGCGTGGCCGGCACCCAGATGGGGTTCTCCACGGGATCGTCGAGTGCGGAGGCATGTCCCAATGCCCCATCTGCGGGGAGGTGTCGATGTCGTAGAAGAGGAATCTGAGCGGCAGCGTCGAGTCGGCGTAGGGGATCGAGCCCTGCACGCCCACCCCCGGTGCGGTCTCCACTCGCGCACTCGCTCATCGGATCGGAGAGCATCCTCGACGTCGTCGGCCTGCCTCGCTCCGGGGCATGAGGATGACGGCGTCGGGGAGTTCCACTCTCGGCCTTGTGGTTCAGATAAGCGCCGTGCTGGGTCATCATGACCAGCCCGACATTGATCAGCAGGCCGGCGATGAGCGATAGGATCAGGACGGCCCCGGCCATGCCCGGATGCTTGCGGATGGTGCGGCGCGCCAGCAGCAGGAGGGAGCTGGACATCGGTGATGTCAGTGATTTCAGTGATGTCGGCATCCTTCACCACCCCATCCCAGCCAGGAAGGCGGTGAGGCCTCTCAGTGCGCTGGTCGGCCGCGCCGGCCAGGGCGCACTCATCGGCGATGCGGCCGTCGCGCAAGTAGAGAACGCGGTCGGCGCGGGCGGCGGAGTGGACGTCATGGGTCACCATGACAATGGTCTGGCCGTCCTCGTGCACCTCACTGAGCAGGTCCAGGACGGCGGTGGAGTGCTCGGAGTTGAGCTGGCCGGTGGGCTCGTCGGCGAAGACCACGGTGGGGTGGTTCATCAGGGCCCGGGCGATGGCCACGCGCTGCGCCTCACCGCCCGACAGCATGGTGGGCACCTTGCTCCAGTCCCGCTCGGGCAGGCTGACGCGCTCCAGCAGTGAGCGCGCCCGGGCGGTGACGGCGCTGCGGTCCCTGCTGATGAGCAGGCCCACGGCCAGGAGGTTCTCCAGGACGCTCAGGGAGTCCAGCAGGTGCACCTGCTGGAACACGAAGCCGCAGTGACCGCGGCGGAAGCGGCCAGAGCGTCCTCCTTCAACTCGGTCAGCCTCGTGCCGCCCAGCCTCACCGTGCCCAGCGTCGGTCGGTCCAGTCCGGACAGGGCGTACAGGAGCGTGGACTTCCCGGCGCCCGAAGGCCCCGATGATCACGGTGAAGGAGCCTTCGTCGACCGCCAGGTCCAGGTTGCGCAGCACGTGCTGCTGCGAACCTCCGACCGAGAAGGACTTTGGAGAGCTTTGTCGGTGGTGACGACGGGGATTGCGTCGGCAGGCGCCTCGGGCTGCTTCCGCTGGTTCTGCTGGCTTTGCTGGTTTTTCTCGGAGAGGCGGCATGTGGTGTCCCTTTCTCGTGCGACTGGATCGACGCTATGGGGAGCACCGGAGCGAAGTCCTTACGAAATTCCTACGGTTCGCCTGCGATTCGCAGCAGTGACCTTCCCGCCAGAAGGTCACTGCTCAGGCGAGCGGCAGGGACAGGGTGATCGTCAGACCGCCCTCATCGGGCAGGTCCGCCTCGATATGGCCGCCCATCCGCCCATGAGCTGGGCGCAGGAACAGACCCAGCCCTTGCCGGGCGCGCCTGCAGCATGTGCAGCGTTCCTGCCGCGCCGTCCTCGGGCGAAGATCAGCCCGGTCCATCCGGTCGACGCCGGGGCCGGCGTCGGTGAGGCTGAGGCGCAGCGCCTCCTCCTCGATCCGGCCGCTCACGCGGGATGGGCGTACCCGCGTACTTGTAGGAGTTCCGCACGACATTGTCGATGACCTGCGCCAGGCGCAACCGGTCCGCACGCACCAGGACCGCCGGCAGGGGGTGCCATTCCGTGAGACGACCATGGTCGGCCCCGCGCATCAGGGCCGTGACCTCATCGGTGCCCAGGTCCGTGGAGTCACGCTCAGGGCGGCGATCTCGTCGTCGTGGGCGCGGAACAGGTCACTGACCAGGCCATCCACCTGGCTGCTCTGACCGATCACCTGCAGCCGTTCGCGGGCGGCGGGGGAGTCCTCCGTGAGCTGGAGGAGCTCGGCGGTCGCGGAGATCGTGGCGATGGGCGTGCGCAGGTCGTGCCCCGATCTGGGCGATCAGCGCCCCTGAGGCCAGTGCGGCCGCCCCGCTCGCGCGAGGCGGCCAGCCTGCGCGCAGCAGGTCGAAGCCTCCGTCCAGGCCCTGAACGTGTTGCCCGGTCCATCTCCAGTGGTGCCGACAGATCCCCATCGGCCACCCGGGATGCGAAGCGCCCAGTTTCCGAACGGGGACCAGTACGCGTGCGTTGACCACACTCAGCAGGGCGAGCAGGGAGGAGGAAGCCGGCCGCCAGGGTCGCTGCGCTCGCCCAGAAGAAGGCGTTGATGGGCCGCCACCGCGTTGGCGTGGTCGTCGTCGAGGAACGCCCAGGCCACGACCCGCCCATCGACGAGCGACGGGTCCGGCCAGCGGACGGTGCTCACCGGTCCACCGTATGGTTCTGAGCCCGCCCGCCTGATTGACGACCTGGCCGTCCGCGTCACCGCCCTCGGTGCTCCCCTCGGTCCTCGCGGTCAACGACACCGCGTTGCCCGATGCATCAACCACCCGCAGCTCGTCGGCCATGCCGTCCAGGCCCGCCTCCGGGTGGGGCTACAGACGGCCGACAGGCGCTGGATAGCATCGCTGAGTCGCGCCGTATCGGCGCGGGGAGGATCGCTCGCCGATATCAGGCCGAGCGCCGCCAGGCCTGTGATGAATACGGCGGTCAGCAGGGCCAGAGGCCCGCGCAGGCTGCGCATCAGGAGGCCTCGAACAGGTAGCCGCGCCCCCACACCGTGCGGATGCAGGCGGGGGAGTCGGGTTCTTTCTCGATGCGGGCGCGCAGGCGCCGCACATGCACGGTCAATGTGCCCTCGCTGGTGAACTCATCGCCCCACACCGAGCGGATGATGTCCTCCTTGCTGCACACTGCGCCCCGGTGGGACACTAGATGCCTCAGAATCCGTCCTCCAACGCGGTCAGGTGGAGTTCACGACCGTCCAGGTAGGTGCGTCCGGTGGAGAACTCCACCCGCAGGCGCCCGTCGTCGAAGTCCGTCTTCTCCGCAGCATCGTCGGAGCTACTCCCGGCGTCCTCGACCGCAGGCGGGCTGTCGGCAGAGCGCTCCAGGGCGCGGCGGACCTTGGCGAGGAGCACAGCCAGAGAGAAGGGCTTGGTGATGAAGTCGTCGGCGCCGAGCGACAGGCCCCTGCACCTGGTCCACATCGGCACTGCGGGCGGAGACGAAGATGATCGGCGCTCGCGTGCTGCCCCGCAGTTCGCGGCACAGCTCGAAACCGCTCATGCCGGGCAGATTGACGTCGAGCAGGACGACGCCAGGCGCCCGGGCACCGGCGGAGGCCAGCGCCGACTCCGCATCAGGGCAGTGGAGCACATGCAGCCCGAAGGCGGACAGGTAGTCCCGGGTGGCTGCGGCGAGGTCTGCCTCGTCCTCGACCAGCAGGACATCAACGGATGCACTCATGGCGGCAGTCTCTCACCCTGCCGGCCCGGGCGTGGCTCTCGCGGCGCCGTCGAGGACCACGTTGGCGGCCCTCCCGCGCGAGCGCCGGGGCGGGCTGCCTCAGCGCCGACAGCCCGACTACGCGGGCCGTGCCTCCGCCCCCTCCGTCACAATCTCAATCCTCAAGGCGGACCTCCCACTGGCCGCTGCCGCGAGTACCCTGCATGGGCATCCGGATCATCCCCTCCTGGGCGATGGAGGAGACGAGCCGCCCGAGTGAGTCGAAGACCTCTGCGCGGACCATCGCCCGTCCGCCCTGGGAGCTCGGCGAATCCTGGACGAAGAGCATCCAGTCGCACACGTCGATGTCCCGGTGGAACCACTGGGTGTGGTCGAGGGTCGCCAGGCTCATCCCCTCGCTGCGCCAGCACAGACCCCGGCTGCGCAGTGCCGGCTCCAGCATGATCTGGTCGCACATGTAGGTCAGCAGCGCCCGGTGCACCGTCTGCGAGGCCTCGGCAGGCAGACGTCCGCGTGAGCGGGCCCACAAGTGCTGGACGCCTGTCCGCTCCCGCCCGGGAGTCAGATAGATGTTGCCCTCGACGTGTCGCAGGTCGAAGGCCGCCGTGCGTCCCAGGAACTTCGCCACCGGGTGGTCGATGGTCCTGAAGATCTCCAGCGCACTGGTCAGCTCCTCGGGGCGGGGCACCTCGGGCGCCTCGACCTGTTCATCGGCACCGCCCTGGGCCTCCTGGAAAGAGGAGATCATGGTCAGGATCGGCATACCGTCCTGCGAGGCCGTGGTTCGCCGCTGTGAGAAGGACCCGCCGTCGCGCAGCCTGTCGACGGCGAAGCTCACGGGCTTGTCGGGCTTGCCCCGCGGATGAAGCAGGCGTGCACCGAGGCGGCAGGCGCTCCCCGGTGCCGCCGGCACCATCGGCATCCAGGGTGGCGGCTCCGGCGAGCAGGCCCTGGCCACCACTTGGCCGCCGTAGATGCGCCCCTGAGAGCTGGGGCAGGGAGTCTCCGCTGAAGAGCTCCTGAGAATCCGCAGACTGGATCCGTCTGTGCACTCGTTGTACCTGTCGTACCCGTTCCCGTCGCCGGTCGTCTCGCTCAGGGCGAGAACTCGAGTGACCGGAGCCCAGGGGCCTCAGTGGCGACGGGAACCGGGTACGGCGTCGTCACAGGCCGAGCTCCTCCAGGATCGGCAGCTCGGCGCGCACGGCGGCGCGCGCGCGTCGGCGGTCCGCGCATGGTCGCGAGGTCCGCCAGGCGCTGGCACTCGGCGAAGTCGACGGACTTGAGCACCGCGTCGACGTCGGGCAGGGCGCGGGCGGTCATCGACAGGCTCGCCACGCCCAGGCCCACCAGGACGACGGCGAGGGGCCGGTCGGCGGCGGCTCGCCGCACACGCCCACCGGGCGGCCGTGGGCGAGGCGCTGTCGCAGGCGGCCTTGATCAGGCGCAGGACGGCGGGCTGCCAGCCGGTCGACAGGTCCGCCAGGGAGGACAGGAGCCGGTCGGCCGCCATGACGTACTGGGTGAGGTCGTTGATGCCGATGGAGGCGAAGTCGGCGTGCTCGAAGAGCTTGTCCGCCATGAGCGCGGCCGAGGGCACCTCGATCATCATGCCGGCGGTCTTGAGCCCGTAGGGAGCGGGCCTTGTCGGTGAAGGCCTTGGCCTCCTCCGCGGTGGAGATCATGGGGGCCATGACCCACACCTTCGCCTCGGTGTCGGCCTCCGCCTTGGCGAGGGCCTCCAGCTGGTGCTCCAGGACCTCCGGATCGCGCCGGGTGGTGCGGTAGGCGCGCACGCCGAGCGCCGGGCTGGCCTCGGTGGCGTCCGTGAGGAAGGGCAGCGGCTTGTCGGCGCCGGCATCCAGGGTGCGCACGACGACCTTCTGCCGGGAAGGCCTCGAGCACGCCGCGGTAGGCCTCCACCCGCCTCCACCGTGGGCTCCTCGGGCTGGTCGAGGAAGCAGAACTCGGTGCGGAACAGGCCCACGCTCATGGCGCCTCGCTCTCCGCGGCGCTGCGCGCTCCGGCGGCGTCGCCCACGCTGGCCAGCAGCTGGACCTCGCGGCTGTCCTCGTAGCGCCGTCCCCTGCTGAAGACGCGCACCCTGGCTGGCGAGCTCTGCGGGCCCGGCGCAGGGCCCCTCGCTCGGGTTGAGGGGTGACGGTGCCCTTGGTGCTGTCGACCAGGACGATGTCGCCGTCCTGGAGCTGGTCGGTGACCTCCGTGCCCGTGCCGACGATCGCCGGCATGCCCAGTGCGCGGGCCAGGATCGCGGTGTGCGAGGTGGGGCCGCCCTCGGAGGTGATGAAGGCGACGACCTTCTCGGGGTCGAGCAGGGCGGTGTCGGCGGGGGCGAGGTCCTCGGCGACCAGGACGAAGGGCTCGGGCAGGCGCGGGATCCCCGGCATCGGCGAATCCGTGAGGACGGCGATGATGCGGTCGCGCACATCCGCCACGTCCCGGGTCCGCTCGGCCATGTAACCGCCCAGCGACTCGAGCATGTCGGCGAGCGTGCCGGCGGCCTCCCACACGGCGCGCTCGGGGACGAGCTCCGCTCGCGCACCTTCGCCTGGGCCGACGTGGTCAGAGTCGGGTCGGCGGCCATCTGGGCGGTGGTCTCAGCAGAGTGCGCCCCTCGCCCTTGGCCTCGGCCGCGGAGAGCTCGAGCCCCTTCTTGACCTTCTGCGCGGCCTCCGCAATGCGGTCGCATTCCTTGTCGAGGTCTCGGCTGGACTCGAGCGTGGCGATCTCGGGCTCGGTGATACCCGGCGCCATGCGGGCGACAGGATCGCTGATGAGCCCGGGGCTCACGCCAATGCCGGTCAGGGAAGTGGGTGTTGCGTCGGACGGGGCCATGCGGTGCTCCTCAACAGCGATGGAGGCGAATATCACGGCCCATTGTGCCCCGGGAGAGCATTGGATGTCTCGTTTCCGCCGTCGGATGAATATCGATTGACATGACCGCGCCCGATCATGGTTCCTCGGGAGTCCCGAGGGAGTTTCGAGGGAGTTTCGGAGGGAGTTCCAGGGGAGCCCTGGGGAGTCCCCAGGAGTTCCGCTCGACTCTCCTGGAGTGCCTGTTGGGCGAGAGATAGTCCGCCCTAGGATAAAGTGATGCCGAGCACGAAGGGGCACGACCGAGCACCGACGAGCTACGGAGATGACGAGCCGTCGTGCGGCGCCCGAGAGCGCCGCAGAGCTGAAGACGCATGAAATGCATGAGGAGCGCACATGAGTAGTACTGCTGAGAAGATCGTCAGTGGCCTGGGAGGTCGGGACAACATCTCGGATCTCGAGCCCCTGCATCACGCGGCTGCGCGTTGAGGTCGAGGATCAGGAGAAGGTCGACGAGGACGCCCCTTCGGGCCGCCGGGGCCTTCGGGTCGTCCGCCCGGCCGCGTCGGCAGGTCGTCGTCGGTCCGACCGCCGACGACCTCGCGAGCGAGATCGCCGCGCTGGACTGAGAGCCCCGGGCCGGGCCGGTAAACCACCATCTGATTACCTGACTTACCCGCCTCTGTATCCCGCCTCCCTGAGTAGTCTTTCGTCCGCCGTCCTGCGGGGCGGCGGACGCGCAATCGTGTCACATGGTGTCAGACGTGTCGAAGCTGGTGAAGCATGGCTGCGTATGAAACGCTTGCTGCAATGGTGGCTACCGCCCGATCGCTCAGACGCACTGCTGCACCGGAGCGGTCGGGCGCGTTGTCACCCGCCGCATCATCCCGACAGGGCCACCCTCGCGTCCACGCGACCGACCACCGAGGCTGAGTTCACGCCATGACTGAGTCAACTGAGTCAATCGCCGTTTCCGAGCCTGCGGGCGAGCGTCTGAAGCAGCTCGCCGAAGCACACGGAGTCTCCACCGAGTACTGGGACTATCACGGCAATCTCGCCGCGCCCTCCCGGGCCACGCTGGTCGCCGTTCTGGCTGCCCCTGGGCGTCAAGGCGAGCACCGAGGAGGAGATCAATGCCTCTTTGACGGAGGTCGAGCTCGCCCCTGAGGCTCACGCTGCCGCGCGTGATCGTCGTCCGGTCCGGGTGCCTCGCCTCCGTGCCCGTCCACCTGCCCGACGGCGCCGCTGTGCGAGTGCACGTCGAGCTGGAGGACGGCGGCAGGCGCGAGCTGTCCCAGACCAACGAGTGGACGCTGCCGCACGATGTGGACGGCGTTCTGACTGGCAGGGCGTGGTTCGCCATTCCGGCCGATCTGCCCCTGGGATGGCACACCCTTGTGGCGGAGATCGACTCCAGCCCGGCGCGCGAGGCGTTCTCGGCGACCGCGCCCCTGGCGATCACCCCCGGAGCGCCTGGAGATCCCGGCGGCGCTGGGGTCGCGCGGCTGGGGCGCCATGGCTCAGCTGTACTCCGTGCGCTCGCACGGCTCATGCGGGGCATCGGCGACGCCGACGACCTCACCGAGCTGGTCAGTTTCCTGGGGACGAGGGCGCGGACTTCCTCCTGATCAATCCGCTGCACGCCGCTGAACCGGCCGGTCGCACGACCCCGTCCCCCTACCTGCCGGGTGACCAGGCGCTTCGTCAATCCGATCTACATCCGCCCCGAGGCGATCGGGGAGGTCGCCCGCCCTGTCCGGGGCCGCGCCGCCTCGCTCGTCCAGTGGGCCTTCGAGGAGGTGTCGGCCGCCAATCTCAGCGCGGAGCCCATTGACCGCGACGCCGTCTGGAAGGCCAAGCGCGAGGCGCTCGAGGTCATCTTCGCCGCCGACCGCTCCCGGGCGCGCCAGCGCGACTTCGAGCGGTTCCGCGCGGAGCAGGGCGAGGGCCTGGAGAAGTACGCCCTGTGGTGCGCCCTGACGGAGAAGTACGGCGAGCTCAAGGACTGGCCCCACAACCTCAGGGACGCTTCGAGCGCCTTCGTGGCCAACGAGGCCCGCAACCTGACCGAGCGCATCGACTTCTACGCCTGGCTGCAGTGGATCGTCGATGAGCAGCTGAGGCGCGCGCAGGAAGAGGCTGGCGGCCCGGCATGAGCCTGGGGGTCATGGATGATCTGGCCGTCGGGGTGCACCCGTACGGCGCCGATGTGTGGAGCGACCCGGACTCATTCGCTCCGGGGATGGCGGTCGGCGCTCCGCCGGACATGTACAACCAGCTCGGTCAGAACTGGTCCCAGCCGCCGTGGAGCCCCGCGCACCTGGCGGAGACCGCTTACGCGCCCCTGCGCGACATGCTGCGCACTGTGCTGCGCCATGCCGGAGCGCTGCGCGTGGACCATGTCGTCGGACTGTTCCGGCTATGGTGGATTCCCCAGGGCATGGGGGCGGACCAGGGCGCCTACGTGCGCTACGACCATGAGGCGATGGTCGGCGTCGTCCTGCTCGAGGCCTATCGCGCCGGCGCCGTGATCATCGGCGAGGACCTGGGCACCGTCGAGCCCTGGGCGCGCGACTACCTCGCCAGCCGTGGTGTGCTCGGCACGTCGGTGCTCTGGTTCGAGAAGCAGCACGACGGCTGGCCGCTGCAGCCCGCCGCCTACCGGCGTCTGGCCCTGTCCACCGTCAACACTCACGACTTGCCGCCCACCGCCGGTTATCTCGCTGACGAGCACGTGATGCTGCGCGAGAGGCTGGGGCTGCTGACCCAGCCCACTGAGCAGGTCCGCGCCGAGGCCCGTCTGGAGCGCGAACGGATGCTGACCCGGTTGCGCGAGCACGGATTGCTGGGGGACGACCCCCTCGAGCGGGAGATCGTCGAGGCCCTGCACCGCTATGTGGTGCGCACGCCCTCCACGCTGGTCGGCATGGCCCTGGTCGACGGCGTCGGCGAGCGGCGGACCCAGAACCAGCCGGGCACCGACCAGGAGTATCCGAACTGAAGATTCCGCTCGCCGACGGCTCGGGCAGCGCCGTCCTGGTGGAGGACCTGCCCAACAACGTGCGGCTGAGCAGCCTGCTGGCCGCGATCCGCGACGAGATGAAGCGCTGATAGGCGGGCTCGGCCGGGTCTCAGCCCCAGGTGAAGGCCACTGCCCCGCGGGTGAGGGGTCTCGCACCGCGGGGGCGCTCGTGAGCGACTCGGCTGCGGCCCCCGGAGTGCGATCACCGGAACGATCGGATTGTGCCCGCCGGCCCTCGATGGTCGCGGGGACCAGGTGATGATCGGCTCGCCCGCGGCGACCTCGCCGCCCGCGACGGCATGGACGGTGAAGCCCCGCCCGCCCAGCTCAACCGTGTCGAGGCCGAGGTGGACGAGCACGCCCGGCCCCTCGGGAGACGGTCACATAGGCGTGCGGTGAACCTTGGACAGGACGCCCGAGATCGGCGCGGTGGCGGTCGCGGTGCCGTGGCTGCGGTCAGGATCGATGGCCAGTCCGGGACCGATGATCCTGTTCGCGAAGACCGGATCGGGGACGTCGTCGAGCATGACGACCGTCCCGCAAGAGGTGCCCTGACGGGCCAGGCTCATCGCAGGTCCTCGATGTCGTCCGCGATGGTGTCCGCATTGGGGCCGACGACGACCTGGGCCACGTTGCCGACAATGAGCACGCCGTGCGCGCTCGGCCGCTTTCAGCCCAGCCTTATCGACGATCGTGGCGTCTTCGAGCTCGCACCTCAAACGGGTGATGCAGGGCTCGATCTCGGCGATGTTGTCGAATCCTCCGAGGGGCGTCGATGATGCTCTGTGCCTGGGACATGGCGCGTTTCTCCTGATTCGGCCGGCCGCGGCCGGGCTCGATGAACAATGAGAAGAATGCTATGACCTGTGCGGGTCGCGGTCAGGGAGATGACGTGCGGCTCGCGAGGACACGGCGCTGTCTTTACCTCATTGATATGGGAGAAGCGATTCCCTTAGCGTGCGGATTGTCTTACAGTCGCCATAGAACCCTGCTTTCTAGGGGAACTGGTCCAGGTGAGCCCAGGGGCGGGCGCACCTGGACCGCCCTCGTCCCGGGTCGGTGCGCCTCAAGCGCAACCCGACCGCCCGCTATCCCGAAACTGGAGAGAAGAGAACCGTGTCTGACGAGAAGAAGAGGGGCGGTGCTTGCCTCGCCCAGCGTCTCGGGCGGTCGCTCATGCTCCCGATCGCAACCCTGCCGGCGGCGGGCCTGGCCATGGCACACGGCCCGTCTATCGCAGCGCAGGGACCACCGGCGCCCTGATGATCTCGGTTGCCCTGACCGCATTCCTCACCGGAATCACCGAGCCCCTGGAGTACGCCTTCGCCTATGTGGCCTTCCGCTGTATGCGGTCCATGCGATCCTGACCGGGACCTCACTGGCCCTGGTCAACGCCTTGGGCATCAAGGACGGGTTCGCCTTCCGCCGGAGGCATCGACTCATCTCATCAACCCTGGGCAAGTCCGCCGGAGCTCTCGGGCGGGTACCTGGCCGGTCCGGTTCTCCTGGCCGGCATCGGCCTGGCCTACGGAGTCGTCTACTACCTGCTGTTCCGCTTCCTGATCGTCCTTCTGGGGTTCAAGACCCCGGCCGCGACGAAGACGAATCGGATCTCGACACCTTCGACTCGCCGCCGCCGCTGCGCGGTGGCGGCGGATCGCAGCAAGCAGAAGGTGGTGCATTCTCACCGGCGCGCTTGAGCGCCGGTGAGAAGCCGAGCGACATCCGCATGAAGGACCGGGTCCCGCCACTCATGGGAGCGGCGGGACCCGGTTCAGGCTCGGGACTGCGCACTCATGACAGCGCGTCAGCGTACGTCAGCACGTCAGCGCAGCGGCCCTCGCGGGCCTCGCGCACCGGCCACTCGGCGGGTGTCGTCGAGATTCTCCGCCACGATCCGGCGGAAGGCGGCTGGGTGCGTCCCGCGTGGAGGCCAGCCAGTCCTCCAGGGCGCCGATCGGGTCGACGCCCCAGGCCGACCGGCGCGGGGGACCACAGCGCGGTCAGCAGGTTCTCCGCCATGTGGAAGGTGCGAGTCTCCCAAAGGGCATCCGCCTCGCGGACGTACTCCCTCGGATGAAGGGCACGAGCAGCTCCGGATTGCGCTCGACGCTGCGGAAGCCGCGCAGTGTCTTGACCTGGGTCTCATTGGGCATGGAGGCGTCCTCGACGAGTCTGCGCCAGGCTGCGGCCTGGCCTCGGCGGTCGGGGACCGAGGCCCGTGCCTGCGCGCGCGCTCGCGCCCCGTCGTCGTGAGGTCCCGGCTCCCTCGGCGGCGATCTCGTCTCGCCCGCGCGGCCCGCGGCCACCAGGCCGATGAGCAGCTCCCAGCGCAGATCCTGGTCGACGACGAGTCCCTCGAGCGGCTGTGAACCGCTGAGCCAGGGCGGCCACCGCCGCGGTTCTGCTCCTCGGTCACGGCGTGGTCGGCGACGGCGCGCACCAGCTGGAGCTGGGCGTCGCTGCCGGCCTCGGCGGCCCGGGCGAGGGCCAGGAGCGCGTCTGCCGTTGCCGTCACGGGCCACCGGGGCGGTCCCGCCTGGGGCAGTAGTGGCTCAGGCAGACGGTGATCCGGCCCCAGCAGTCCCTGGACCACCGAGGAGTGGGTCCTCCACGCAGCGCGCTCGGAGCGCCGCTGCCAGGAAGCGCGACGCTCGGAAGCTCGCCGTCGCGCACCAGGTCCCATGCGGAGGCCAGCAGGATCGAGCGCGGCAGCGACTCGGTGAAGGCGTCCACATGCTCCAGCCCCGTGGTCAGCGAGGCCTCGTCCAGGCGCACTTTGGCGTAGGTGAGGTCGTCATCGTTGAGGATGAGGACGTCGGCGCGCGCGTCCCGACGAGTTCCGGGGAACCGGCGTGATCTCGCCGTCCACATCCAGCTGCTCACGCGGCCGGTGCGCTCCAGGCGCGCACTCCCGCCCTGGCCGGTCACTGCGTAGGAGCCGATCGCCACACGGTGCGGGCGCGCAGGGTGGCCGGGGATCCCTCGGGGATCTCCTGGCGGATGGCCGCGGAGGTGATGATGCCGTCGCCGTCGGTCTCGACCGACATGCGCAGGGTGGTCACGCCCGCCTCCTGAAGCCACACGCGGGTCCAGGCCTCCAGGTCGCGCCCCGAGACCTTCTCCAGCTCGGCGAGCAGGTCGGCCAATCGTGGCATTGCCGTAGGCATGGGCGGCCAGGTAGCTCTTGATCCCCTTGAAGAAGCTCTCCCGGCCCACGTAGCCCACAAGAGCCGTCAGGACGGCGGCCCCCTTGGCGTAGGTGATGCCGTCGAAGTTCACCTCGACGTCGTGCAGGTCGTTGATCTCGGCCGCGACCGGGTGGGTCGAGGAGAGCTGATCCTGGTTGTAGGCCCAGCCCTTCTCGAGGATCTGGAAGGTGGTCCAGGCGTCTGTGAAGCGCGTGGTCTCGGCGACGGCGAGCGTGGAGATGAACTCGGCGAGAGGACCTCGTTGAGCCACAGGTCGTTCCACCACTTCATCGTCACCATGTCCCCGAACCACATGTGGGGCCAGTTCGTGGAGGATGGTGACGGCGCGGCGCTCCACGCGCGCCTCGACGGGCCGGGATCGGAAGACGTAGTCGTCGCGGTGGGTGACGCACCCGGCGTTCTCCATGGCGCCCGCATTGAACTCGGGCACGAAGATCTGGTCGTACTTCGTGAAGGCGTGAGGGGGTGCCGAATAGCTCCTCGTAGTAGGCGAAGCCGTTGCGGGTCATCTCCAGGATCTCGTCGGAGTCCATGTGCTCGGCCAGCGAGGCGCGGCAGTAGACGCCCAGCGGGACGACCCGGCCATCGGGCGCCCGGTACTCGTCGGTGGCGCCCCGGTAGCCGGCGACGATCGCGGTGATGTAGGAGCCGATCGGCTCGGTGGGGGAAGGGCGAAGTGCGCGGTTCCCGTCCTGATGGGTCGGTGAGGGCGTGGAGTTCGACAGGACGGTCCAGCCTCGGGCACGGTCACCGTGAAGGTGAAGGGGCCTTGAGATCCGGCTGCTCGAAGACGGCGAAGACCCGACGGGCGTCGGGCACCTCGAACTGGGTGTAGAGATGGGTCTCGGAGTCGGCCGGGTCGGTGAACCGGTGCAGCCCCTCCCCGGTGTGCATGTAGGCGCAGTCGGCGACGACGGTCAGCTCGTTGTCGGCCATCAGATCGGCCAGGACGATACGGGAGTCGACATAGACCTCGGCGGGGTCCAGCTCGCGGCCGTTCAGGACGATGGAGTGCACCCGCGCGGCCACCAGGTCGATGAAGGTAGCCGCATCGGAACCGGCTGACTCTGCGGGTTCGCCTGGCCCGGCCGGCCTCGATCGAGAACTGGACGGTCGTCGTCGAGCGGAACGTCTCCTGCGCCGGGTCCGCGGCGCCGCTGGAGGTCCAGAACGACGTCGTAGTTCTTCACGGTCACGAGGTCGGCGCGGGCTGCGGCCTCCTCGCGAGTCAGGTTCTGACCGGGCATATGTGCTCCTTCTGGTGGTGGAACGGGCCGGCGGCGGGGCGGTCGGCCCGCGGTGGCGCTCATGATGACGATGCGGCGGGCGCCTGACGCCATCCTCTCATCCTGTGCGCAGGCGACCCGGCGGGGCTGCGAGAACTGAGCGACGGGGGAGATTTCAGGTGCGCACGATCTCGTGCGCACCCGGGCTCCTCTGGGTATCAGGTCGGTATCAGGTCCTCAGCGGGATGTCGTGGCCGGGAGAGCCGCAGCATCCTGGAGAGGTCGTCCTCGGGTCAGGCCCGACGACGGGCTATGAGGACACCGCCCGCAGTGAGCAGGCCGGCGGCGGCGATGGCGAAGCCGAGGCTCGTACCTGTCTTGGCGAGTCCGGACTTCGGGGCGGCCGGGGCGGCGGCTCCCGGGTCTCCGGTCGCCGGGTCGGCGGCACCCGGGTCAGCGGCACCCGGGTCGGCCGGAGCCGGGTTGTTCGGGTCGGAGGGCAGCTTGCCGTCCTGGACCTGCCACCAGCCGTCCTTCACCTCGATCGCCTCGCTGAAGAAGTGCTCGCCGTAGGTGGAGCCCACTACGTAGAAGTGGTACATGCCGTCAGGCAGGTCGGTCACGGCGGGGGCGTCGTAGGCGACATCACCCTGTGCGCCGGCGGTGACCTCGTACAGGTCCTTGACCGTGTTGCCGTCCTCGTCGGTGATGTAGAAGTTCACGGACTCACCCGGGGTGAAGCCGGTGAGGTTGGCCGTGAAGGTCTGGGAGTCGAACGTGCCATCGCCGTCGGTGTCCCAGGAGCTGATGTGGGCATCGCCATCCACGTCGGTGGAGTCGAGGATGAGCGGCATCTGCTGCGTGCCGGTGACCTGACCGTTAGTAGTCGACGCACGCGACGCCCAGGGTGAGCACTGGCGGGGTTGTCGAGCCGTTCTTGGCCACGATGCTGGGGATGTCGATGGTGGCGCTCCAGGTGCCGTCGCTGTTAGCGAGCCTCGGCGCCGGCGGCGTCCTCGATCGCGGTGCCGTCCTGGGGAGTACAAGCCCCAGGTGATGGCGGAGCGGCTGTTGCCGACGGGGTTGCATCCGACGCCGGAGACGGCCACGTTCTGGCTGGGGGCGTAACGGCCGACGTAGTTGTCGTCGATGGTAAAGCCTGATGCGCCGTCGTCGGCAGCGGCGGGGCTGGCGATAGCGCCGACCGTGACCAGCGCGGCGGCGCCGACGGTGGCAAGGAACGGCTAACACGCATGGGGACCTCCAAATGATCTGGGAGTTACTGGGGTGTCGGGAACGTGCGCCTGCAGTGTTCCATCTGGTGCGGGGGCATTTACAAGGCTTTAACAGCGTGTTCTCGGGCCGTGTCGTGACATGCGGTGTCACACGAGCCCCATGCGCCACCCTCGACATTGCTGGCCACTATTTCATCAGGGTTGTATGGGACTGCTCCCCCATCTCGTTTCCCTCACCCGGCCCGGGGCCCTAGTCGGCCGGGGCGCAGGCGCCGGGCGTGTCCGTACCGGCGAGTACGGCGAAGGTCTCTGTCCGTGGGAAGGCGACGAAGGAGTCCCCCTGCGTCGGGGCGGGCACGTCGACGAGCGTGACGGCGTCGGTGCCCGCCCGGGCCATGGTGCTGATCAGATGGGTGAGATCGAGCAGACCGGTTTCGTCATCGACCCCGAGATTGCCGGTCAGGGTCCAGGCCAGCTGGTGCGCGGTGAGTGATTGCAGGGCCTCGCTCGCGCATGGCGCTCATGAGGGCCTTCATGACGACGCCGGAGTTCTGCGGCGCCGGTGCGCGCCCTCGGTATCGGACAGGGCGACCCAGGCTCCATCGCGGTAGACCTCGGGGTGGCGGGAGCGGACCAGCGCCAGTGCGTCGACGCCGGACAGGGTCTGAGGGCCGGCCTGGGCGATGTCGAGGCCCGCGTTGGCGTCCCGGAAGGGTTCGTCGATCGTGACCTCCAGGCCGCCCAGGGAGTCGATGATGGAGGCGAACTGGGCCATGTCGACGAGTGATCAGGGTGGGTGGTGGTGATGCCGAGCTGGGTGCACAGCAGGTCGACCGTGTTCTGTGCGCCGTCGAGGTAGGAGGTGGCGAGCCGCTGCCGGGTGAACAGGGTCGGGCCTGACGGTGAGGTCCCGGGCAGGGGTGAGGATGGTGAAGCCGTTCGCGGTGGGCCGCACAAGGGCCAGGACATCGGCGCGCGAACCGCCGCCGGTGTCCTCCACGGTGCCGTAGCGGTCCGGCCCTCAGGAAGATTCTCGCGCGAGTCGGTGCCGACGATGAGCCAGGTCTCGTCGTCGGGAGCTGCAGTGTTATCGGTGCCGTCAGTGCTGCTGGTGGTCGCGCGCGGCATATGGAGCTCGGTGCGATCGAGCCTGGAACTCATCAGGCCGATATCGCCCAGCGCGAGGACCAGGATCAGGACGACGCACGAGACTGATGCCGACAGAAACGGGTGCCTGCGCCTGATGCAGAACGCCCGGGTGCGCGCAGCTGCTGAGGCTGTGCGCACCGGGCAGGAGTGCGATCTGCGGAGGAGGTGTCGAGTGCGTCACTCCTCGCACACTAGCGGGGCCTCAGGCCTTACGGCGCGAAGCGGGACGATGGCGCCGGAGGCCGAAGGCCCGGCGCCGAGTGAGCGCGACGCCGAGATCGGCACCGGTCTGGCGAGCTCCTCTTGGCGGGAGCGGAGGCCGACCCGGCCGCGGGCTTGCTCTCGGCGGTCTTCTTGGCCTCGGGAGCGGGAGCGGCCGGAGCCTGGGCATTCTCCTGCTTGGTGTTCTCTTCGCCGCCGGCGGTGCCGTTGGCGGCGGTACGGGTGTTGTCGGTGTCGGTGTCGGTGTTGCCGGTCTTATCGGTGCCGGTGCTGTCGGTGCCGGTGGTGTCGCCAGTGCTGCTGGTGTTGTCGGTGCCCTGGGTCTCGTCGCCGGTCGGCTGCTAGGGGCCGGCTCCGTCGCCCCTGTCGACGGCGTACATCTTGCCGTCCTTGACCAGGATGTTCTCGAACCAGGCGTGCTCACCGTAGGAGGCGCCGAAAACGCCGACCTTTGTAACGGCCGTCGGGCAGATCGGCGGAAGGCGTGAAGGTCTGCTGACGGCGCCCCTGCGCGTCGGCGGTGAATGTGGCCAGGCGGTGAAGTGCGCCCTCGGCCGGTCCGGCCTCGCCGTTGTAGACGTTCTCCAGTGCGGCGCGGAAGGTGACCTCCTCGCTGTCGCGGAAGCCCTTGACGTCGAGCGCGATGGCCTGAGAGCCGTCGGACTGGTTGATCAGCTTGTAGGTGCCGCTGAGCTGGGTGGAGTCCAGCCTCGAGGACAGGCCGAGAGTTTTGAAGGCGCTGGTGTTGTAGTCCACGCAGGCGAAGGAGAGGTGGTCCGCTGCTGGTCCTTCAGCCCGGCGGCGGGGACTGCGCGCGCCAGGTCGATGGTGGCGGTCCACGAGCCGTCCTCCTGGACCTCGCCGGTGCCCGAGGAGCCGGACGCGGAGGTGGCGGTCGATGCGGAAGCGGAGGTAGAGGGCGACGTCGACGTGGAGGCGTCAGGAGTCGTTAGAGGGCGAGCTAGAAGAGTTAGAGGGCGTCGGCGGCCTCTGGAGGACTCAGTGGGCCCAGCAGCCTCCGCAGGGCCGGCAGGCTCGGCAGACCCGGCGTCGCCGATGGCCCACATCAGGCTGGTCGGATTTCCGGAGGGGTCGAGGCAGCCGGTGCCGGAGACGGTGAGGGTCGAGTTCGGGTCGGCGACGCCCGTGTAGTCGCCGTTCGTGACGAAGCCGTCCTCCTCGGCGGCGAAGGCGGGGCGGAAAACGGCGGTGCCGGCGGCCACGAGGGCGGTGGCGGCACCAAGCGGCGGCGACGGAGCGTCCGAGTCGCGTGAGAATCCTCCAAGGGATGCGTCGGGTCGGGTTGTCCATTCACGATGCGATGCATCGATCTGAACCCAACTGTCCCTCACGTAACATCGGGACACAAGTCTGCAACGTCCAAAATATGAGATGAGAGGTACATCATCAATCACACCAGTCACACGAGCCTCAGACATATAAGCATTTTGTGTTCTAGATCACGAAACTAGGGTGTTAGTGGATCATCACGTGGATGGCCTCGCAACGCGATCGGCAGCGTCGAACTGAACTGGAGGGCTGAACTGAGCTGACTGAGTACGGTCGCGCCTCACCAGATGCTCACCCGCTCCTCGGGTGCCAGCCACGGGCGTCGCCCCGGGCCACATCGAAGGTCTCGTAGAACGCATCCATGTTCCGGACGATCCCGTTGCAGCGGAACTCGTTCGGAGAGTGCGGGTCGATGGTGAGCAGGAGCTCGGCGTAGTCGTCGCGGTTCCGACTCGCCAGATGCGCGCCCAGGAGAAGAAGAAGCGCGCTCCATGGCCCGCAGGCCGTCGATCACGGGCGCCTCCTCGAGCGAGTCGATACCCGCCTCGGCCAGCGCCAGTCGGTAGGCCTTGAGCGCGATCCCCAGCCCTCCCAGATCGCCGATGTTCTCGCCGATCGTCAGTGCGCCGCTGACATGCGGAACCTCGTCCGCATCCTCGCCTGCCGCCTCGGCACGGGCCACGAGCTGCGTCGGCCGATAGTCGTTGTACTGGTCGATGAGCGCCCTGGTGCGCGCCTGAAGGCATCCCGGTCCTCGGGGGTCCACCAGTCGACCACTTTGCCGGTGCCGTCGAAGGTCGATCCCTGGTCGTCGAAGCCGTGCCCGATCCGTGGCCGATGACCGCGCCGATGCCGCCGTAGCTGACGGCGTCGTCGGCGGCCGAGATCGAAGAACGGCGGCTGGAGGATCGCCGCCGGGAAAGACGATCTCGTTCATCGTCGGGTTGTAGTAGGCGTTGACGGTCTGCGGCGTCATGTGCTGCCATTCGCCCCGATCGACCGGTCCGGCAGCTTGACGCAGTGCGCGGGCCAGCTCGAACTCCTCGACCGAGCGAACCGATGCGATGACGTCCCCGGGAGTGATGACGACCGCGAGTAATCCCGCCAGGTGTCCGGGTAGCCGATTTTGGGCGTGAACATGGCGAGCTTGTCCAGGGCGCGCTGACGGGTGGGCGGACTCATCCACTCCAGGGAGGAGATCGAGTCCCGGTAGGCCTCGATGAGGCGGCTCACCAGAGGCCTCCATCCGCTCCTTGTGCTCGGGCGGGAAGTGCTCGGCCGCTACACTCCGCCCAGGGCCTCGCCCATGGTGCTCCGACCAGGCCCACGGCGCGCTTCCATCGCGGTCGCAGCTGGTCGATGCCCTGGAGGGTGCGCGAGTAGAAGGCGAGGTCTCCTCCACGAAGGCCCGCGAGAGCAGGGCCGCGCGGTTGTGGAGGACATGCCATGCAGCCCACGCGCAGGTCTTCCAGGGGCGTCTCCGCCACACCCGCGCCAGATGGGGCAGGATAGTCGGGCTGCTTGACGATCGTGCGATTCAGCAGCGTTGTGGAGGTCCGCGCCCGCGTCTGCCGCGGCCTGGTCGATGCCGGAGCGCCAGGCCTCCCACGCGAAGTCCGGCGCCGATTCCGTGATCTCGGCCCAGGTGCGCGGATTGATCATCTTCTCCCCATCGCGGCAGGCCACGCGGTCCCAGTGCCCGGCGGCCAGAGCGGTCTCCACGGCCATCACTGGCGGCCAGGGCCTCGGCGTCGGCGCCGAGCTGCTGCGGCAGCCCCGCCAGATCGAGCATCCGTGCCACGTGGGCCGTGTAGGCCTCGCGGATCTTCGCGCGAGCCTCCTGGCGGTAGTACGACTCGTCGGGCAGGCCGAGCCCGGACCGCCCCATCCAGGTCGTGTAATGGTCTGGGTCGTTCAGGTCGACCTCGACATTGATGGCGACAGGGCCCGAGAAGCCGGTGGTGATCCCCGCTCCCAGGACGCGGGCCAGGGAGTCCTTGTCGTCTGCATTCAGAATCGGAGCGAACTCGGCCTCCAGCGGGGCCGCTCCCAGCTCCTCGATGCGCTCCTCGTCGAGGAAGGAGGCGTACAGGGAGGCGATCTTGGCCGATGGCGCGGCCGATTCCCCCAGGGCGGTCGGAGCGGCGTTCGGCTCCGCCTGCGCGACGAGTCCGTCGAGGATGTCCCTGCAGGCGGCCTCCGCGGTTTCGCGCAGAACCAGGAAGGTTCCGGTTCCCGGGCGGTCGGCCGGGATCTGCGCCGTCTTGATCCATGCGCCGTTGGCGCAGCGGAAGAGGTCGTCCTGCGGGCGGACGGCGGGGTCGGCCGCCGAGGTGTCGAGCACGCCGCCGAGCAGGAGCCCGCCGAGCCCTCGGGGGCGGTCGGGGGTCCTTGACGGGGACGCGTCGTGCCGAAGCGGAGGAGTGAGTCGTCATGACCCCACGCCAGCGTGGGCGCTATCCGCACATCCGTGCGGCTGGCCTCCACCCGATGCTGTTCGCGTGAGGCACAATCCGTGCCATGCGTATCCATATCGCCTCCGACCATGCCGGCTTCGACCTCAAGACCGCGGTGGCCGAGCACCTGCGGGAAGTCGGGCACGAGGTCATCGATCACGGGGCCCACACCTACGATCCCGACGACGACTACCCCTCCTTCTGCGTCTCCTGCGGAAGCCGTCGTCGATCGACGCCGGCAGTCTCGGCATTGTCCTGGGGGCAGCGGCAACGGCGAGCAGATCGCCGCCAATAAGGTCGACGGCGTGCGCGCCGCCCTGGCCTGGTCCATCGAGACCGCCCGATTGGCCAGGCAGCACAACAATGCCAACGTCGTATCCCTGGGCGGGCGCATGCACGACCTCGGCCAGGGGCTGGAAATCATCGACGCCTTCATCGCCGAGCCCTTCAGCGGCGACGAGCGCCACGTGCGCCGCATCGCCCAGCTGGTCGACTACGAGCTGCGCTCCCACCGCGGCCCCGATCCCATCGAGCCCATCGGCGCCTGAGCAGCGCCTGAAGCGCCTGATCAGTAGTCGAGCAGTGTTGATCGGTGTTGAGCAGTGTTGAGCAGTACGGTCGGGAGCCGGGCGCCCCGCCGCAGTTCTCGTAGTTCCTCTGCAGTTCCGGTAAATCCCGGTAGATCCCGGTAGATCCCGGTAAATCCTCATACGTTCCCAAGGAGTCCGCGCTGTGCCCGAGGGCCACACCATTCATCGACTCGCCGCCGCATTGAGCGAGCTTCTACGTCGGGCGGCGCCTGCGGACGAAGCTCTCCTCAGGGCCGCTTCTCCGACGGTGCGGCCAGGCTCGACAAGCAGATCCTCCTGGGGGCCGAGGCGCACGGCAAGCACCTCTTCCTGGCCTTCGGACCGCAGCCCGACATGCCACTGGAGGCCGAAACGGTGGTTTGGCTGCGCATCCACCTGGGGCTGTACGGCTCGTGGACCTTCGACGGCGACTCCGCCTTCACGGCACCGCACGCCATCGGCGCCCCGCGCCGACGGGTCGGTGATCGCGGGGAGCACGCGCTGCGCCACGGGGGCGGCTCCGCGCTTGCGGGTCTGGAGCGGCTCTAACGGCCCGATGGGGACGCCGACGGCGCGCCTGCGCCGGGGCAGTGGAGCCCCCGGAGCCTCGCGGTGCGGTGCGCCTGCGCCTGCTGGGGGAGCACGGCGTCGCCGATCTCACCGGCCCGGCTGCCCTGCGAGCTTCTCAACGCCGAGGAGGTGGCCGCCGTGCACGGGCGTCTAGGCCCGGACCCGCTGCGCGCCGACGCCGACCCGGATGAGTTCGTTGCCGGTGCGCAGCGGCGCCGGAAGGCCGTGGGGAACTGCTCGCGGACCAGTCGGTCATCTCGGGGTGGGCAACATCTTCCGCGCCGAGACGCTGCTGCGCTGCGGGATCAACCCCTTCCTCGAGGGCGATCGGCTCAGTCGGGAGCAACTGCTCGCCATATGGGACGACCTGGTCCCGCTCATGGAGTACGGGTGGCCACCGGGTTCATCACCACCGTGGACCCCGACGACGTCCCCCGAGCCGCTGCCTGACGACGACCCGGAGGCCGGGCGCTGGTACGTCTACCATCGGGCGGGGCGTGCCTGTTTGCGGTGTGGTAGGTCGGTGTGTGAGCGGGAGGTGGTGGGGCGGCGGCTTTTCTGGTGTCCGGGTTGTCAGTCCTGACTGGTGGGGCAGTGGGTTGGGTTGTGTTGTCAGGGTTTTGTCAGGTGTGGTGGGGTGAATCTCCAGGGTGGTGGGGTTATATGGGGTGTGCCGCCGGACGGGATGGGTCATGAGGGTTGGGGAACCTGTTGAGGGGCTTGTTTCGAGAGGTGCTTGGGTCCAAAGGGAGCCCGGGTGGTTCGTTTTCGGCGAAGGAGGCTTGTCTGCCGGCGTGGGAACCCGGTGGGTGGTCTCGATGACTCAGGCCCGTGGGTCCGGAACGCCGCACCGGACCCACGGGCCGCATAGTCATCTGAAGTCGGCTGGTCCCGGGAGAGCCGGCCGGGGAATCGGAGTTCCAGTCGGGTTTCACTGATGATGGTGAACCGCTGTGGTTCGCAGCGAGTCACCGCGAGCTAAAGTGACGCTGTGCCCGTTGTGCCTGCGTCCTCGTCCTCCCTCTCCTCCAGTTCCTGGTCCCGCGCGACTGCGGGGCTTCTCACTCGTGATCACCGCCTTCGGGTACCGCTCGACCGCTCAGGTGCCGGCGATCATTTCCCCTCGGACGGCGCCACCAGTATCAGCGTCTACGCCCGTGAGGTCTCACCTGCACGAGCCCGCCGGGTCCACGGGCACCACTGCGGACCCACTGGCCAGGCCGCCTCTGCTCTTCCTTCAGGGCGGTCCGGGCTGCGAGGCTCCACGTCCGTCGGCCGACGCCGGCCTGGGCTGGCTCGGTGCGCTTCTGGAGCATCATCGAGTCCTGCTGCTCGACCAGCGCGGCACGGGCCTGTCCACCCCTGTCGATCGGCCCGATGCCGGGGGCGACCCGGCTGCCACGGCGCGTCTGCTCACGCACTTCCGCGCCGACGAGATCGTCGAGGACTGCGAGGACTTGCGCCGAGCGCTGGGCATCGAGCGGTGGAGTCTCCCTAGGGCAGTCCTTCGGCGGCTTCTGCACCACGCGCTACCCGTCCGCCCACCCCGACTCGGTCGAGACCGCGTTTCCTCACCGGGGGCCTGCCCGCCATCGGCCGTAGCATTGACGAGGTCTATGCGCTGACCTACGCCGCCATGCGAGATCGTTGCGAGGAGTTCTACACCCGATATCCTGGTGATCGGGAGCGCATGGCCGCGCTCATGGAGGCCGCCGGGCGCGGTCAGGTGCGCACCTGTCGCGCGCGACGCCGTCGGTCCTGAACAGCGCGCGGGCTCGGGGCGATGCTCGGAGTCAGCGGCGGAATGGACCGGCTTCACCATCTTCTGGAGCGCGACCCGCAGTCTGGGGCGTTCCGCTGCGATCTGCCGGAGGCTCTTCCGTTCGGCGGCCGCAACCCGCTGTACGCCGTCGTCCACGAGTCCTGCTGGGCCGATGGGGAGTCACCGCCTGGGCCGCCGAACGGGTGCGCCCGCCGATTTCGATGACCCGACTCTGCTGACGGGGGAGCATGTCAGACGCGCGGTTCTCGAGGAGGACCCCGCCCTGCGGCCGTGGCTCGAGGTCGCCGAGGCGCTCGCCGCCCACGAGTGGGACCGCCTCTACGACGCCGATGCTCTGAGCGCCGCGGACGTTCCCGGGGCCGCGGCCGTTTACGCCGGAGACGTCTACGTCCCCATGGAGACCTCCCTGGCCACCGCCTCCCTCATGCCGCGGCTGCGGACCCTGGGTGACCAGCGAGTACGAGCACGACGGCTCCCGCGCCAGCGGGGAGCCGTCTTCCGGCGGCTGCGAGACCTGGCGGCCGGCGTCGTCGTGCGCTGATGCCGTCGGGTGGCTGATGCCGTCAGATGTAGATAGTCGGGTCCATCATGAGCTCCGGGTCGGTGCGCGGATCGCGCACGCGCGCCGGGACGCCGACGCCCACGTGATCGGCCGGCAGATTCTTCACCAGCACCGCATTGGCGCCGATCTTGGCGTTGTCCTGGACCGTCACCGGGCCGAGCACCTTGGCTCCCGCGCCGATCTGCACGTTGTTGCCGATGGTCGGGTGCCGCTTGCCCGGGTTCATGGACACGCCGCCCAGGGTGACCCCGTGGAACATGAGGACGTCGTCGCCGACCTCCGCGGTCTCCCCGATGACTACGCCCATGCCGTGGTCGATGAAGAACCGGTCGCCGATCCTGGCCGCCGGGTGGATCTCGATCCCGGTGATATTGCGGGCGGCCTGGGACAGGCGCGCGCGGCGAACTCCCAGGCCCGAGCGCCACAGCTTGTGCGCCCGCGCGATGCGCCCACAGGGCGTGCACGCCGGATAGAGCACGGCCACCTCGAAACTGGAGCGTGCGGCGGGGTCGCGCCTGCGGGCAGCGGCCAGATCCTCCTTGGCCAGCTTCCACAGCGAACGGGAGGGGTCGTGCATGGTGCTCCTCAATGCCGAGGCCGGCGCCGGACGGCGCCGCCGAGAGGGTAGTGCGTACAAGTCGATGGCCGGGGTTCCCGCCGATTCTCCGGATGGAACCCGCGTGGTAACGCCGACGGCGGCGCCCCTGTTCCCGGGCGCCGCCGTCGGTCGGCCCGCCTCAGGGGCGGCGGAGGCCGACGGTCAGGGTGGGGATCGGCTTCAACCGATCGGACGTGCTCAGTTCGAGGTACCAGTTGAGGGTATCAGTTGAGATACTCGGAGTACAGCGGAGTCGACAGGTAGCGCTCACCGGTGTCGGGGAGCACGGTGACGATCGTCTTGCCGGCGAACTCGGGGGCGCTGGAGAGGAGGTCCGCGGCGGCCAGGGCGGCTCCCGAGGAGATGCCCACCAGGAGGCCCTCCTCGGCGGCGGCCCGACGGGCGTAGACGAGGGCGTCGTCCGACGGGATGTGCAGCAGCTCGTCCCAGATGTCCTGGTCGAGGACCTCGGGGACGACGTTCGGGCCCAGGCCCTGGATCTTGTGCGGGAGCGGCACGGCCCTCGCTGAGCAGTGGGGATTCGGTGGGCTCGACGCCGAAGATCTTGACGTCTGGCCGCTCTTCGCGCAGCACCCTCCGACGCCGGTCAGGGTGCCGCCCGTGCCGATGCCGGCCACGAAGACGTCGAAGTCTCCCGCCTGCTCCAGGAACTCGCGCGCCGTGGTCTCACGGTGGACCTTGGGGTTGGCGGGGTTGGTGAACTGCGAGGCCAGGACCGAGTTCGGGGGTGGCCGCCTGGATCTCTCGGCGCGCTTGACCGCACCGGCAACGCCGCCCTCGGTGGTGAGCACCAGTTCGGCGCCGAAGGCCCGCATGATCGCCCGGCGCTCCTTCGACATGGTCTCCGGCATGGTGATGACGACCCTTGTAGCCCAGGGCCGCACCGACCATGGCCAGGCCGACGCCCGTGTTGCCGCTGGTGGCCTCAATGATCGTGCCGCCCGGTTTGAGGTCGCCGGAGGCCTCGGCCGCGCGCACGATCGACAGGGGCGATGCGGTCCCTTGACGCTGCCGGCCGGCTCGAAGGCCTCGACCTTGGCCAGAACCGTGGCGGGGCCGGAGATGACGCGGTTGATGCGCACCAGCGGGGTTCCGGCCGACGGCTTCGGTGATGTTCGACAGGTAAGCCATGATGCTCTTTCTTTCTTGTTCCTTGTGCTCGGTGTGCTGCGTCTGTCGCGCTCTCCCGCTGCTGCCGGCCCGGCCGTGTTGGAGCGGCGCGGTCGCAAGGACGTGGGGAGGAGGCTGGAAGGAGGCGGAAGAGCGCTGGATGAGCGCTGGAGTGGACGAGAGGCGGATTGGATGGGGCGGAGCGGCCCGGGCGCCGAGGGAGGTCGGCATGGAGTTCGGCATGAGGCCGGTTGACGGTTCGCCGCCGTCGATGGGGAGGGGATGCCCGCGGTCGTGCGTGTGACTGCGGCGGCCTTAGCGGTGCGTCGCCCCATAGCGCCGGGCATGCGCGCGCAGCGACGCGCGCACAGTAGTCGTGGCCAGGCGCCCTATCGACACTCAGCACGCAGCTCTGACAGCAGGAGGACATCTCGCGCATGACGCCGTTGGACATCATGGGGTCCTCCTTTCGCAGTTCAGAGGCGGCCGTTCCGCAGCGGAGGCCGCCCGTGCGGCAGACAGTACCGCGATAGTGCACATGACTGTCAAGCAGGACTGTCAAGGCGGTCGAGGCGGCGTCCGCATCAGGGGTGGCGTGGAGCAGGTGCGATCGAGGGCGAGCGAGGGCTGAGAGCGATCGAGATGCGGTGCGGCGGCTGTGATGCAGATTCGGCGGGCATTCAGGCGGGCAGTTCGACGACGCGGTGCCCGGCGCTGCGAGGCGCGGCACCGCCTGCCGTGATGGCGGGCCAGGATTTCGGTGATCCGGGTGGCGTCGGGGAGTCGGTGGTCAGGGCGAGAACCGCGTGGGTTGCGCCCCAGGTGGTGTCCTCCACGGAGAGGTCGTGCGCTCCGCGCTCGCTCGCGGCCCGCAGCTCCGCCTCGACCCGGCCGGCGTCGGCCACGGGGATCTGAGCCTCCCACAGGTAACGGGTTGTCAGGCGCACCCGCTTCGCGGCGGCCAGGACGCGGGTAGTCGCCTCCGAGTAGGCGCGTACAAGGCCGCCGGTGCCCAGAAGAGTCCCGCCGAAGTACCTCGTGACGACGACGGCGGTTGCGGTCAGCCCTGTGGATCGCAGCGTCTCGAGCATCGGCTGACCGGCCGTGCCCGAGGGCTCGCCGTCATCGCTGGAGCGCTCGATGGGGAGAGCGCCGGGACTGGGGACTATGTAGGCCGAGCAGTGATGCCGGGCGTCGGGGTAGCGACTGCGGACCGCGGCGATGAAGGCCCGCGCCTCCTCCTCGCAGTCCGCACGCTGAGCGCGGGCCAGGGAAGTGGGACCGCTTGATCTCCAGGGTCGATCTCCGGCTGGTCGCCTCGAGCCAGGGTGAGTTGCGGGTCGGGGAGTCAGGGATGTCAGGTGAATCGTGGGAGACGGCGGGGCCGGTCGAAGAGGGGGCGGAGGAGGCGGGCATGGTTCCATCGTGGCATGTCGTGAGGTGATGCGACGTGCCGTGGCTAGCCGTGACGCGCCGAGCACCCGGAGGGGTGGGGAGGGGAGCTCCTGCGTTGGCGAGAACCGACGAGGGGATTGATATCACACGCATATCGCCTCACCCGGGCTGGAAGGGCCTTGGTCGATGCCGTTAAGGTTTCCCGGTCCAGTTTTCGATCGATCAGACGATCCAGTTCTTGAGAGGAGCGGGCTCATGGCAGTGCCGAAGCGGAAGATGTCCCGCAGCAACACCCGCAACCGCCGCTCGCAGTGGAAGGCCAAGTTGCCCGAGCTCAACACCATCCGCGTCAACGGGCGTGAGATCTCCGTGCCTCGCCGTCTGGTGAAGGCCTACAAGACCGGGCTTCTGGAGTACTGAGCCGTTATCGCCGTTATTCCGCGGCTATTCAGCGGGCCGGTGCGGTCGGCTCGCGCATGCGGGTGTAGCTCAATGGTAGAGCCTCTGCCTTCCAAGCAGATGGTGCGGGTTCGATTCCCGTCACCCGCTCGGTGATCGAGCCGGGCCGCCTCCGAATGTTCCGGTGGCGGCCCGGTCCGTTTTCCACGGGGTGTGGCGCAGCTTGGTAGCGCGCCTGCTTTGGGAGCAGGAGATCGTGGGTTCAAATCCCGCCACCCCGACCAGGGCTCGCATATTCAAACCCACGCCTTGAGGTATCTCGGGCGTGGGCTTTTAGTGAGAACATTTGGTTAGTTGATTTCGAGTAGCCTGGGCTGCAGCGTTGAATGAAGGCGATGTGGTGACCGGGATGATTTTCTCGACTGTAGTTGACTTCGTTGACTTCTGCGATCTCACGGCCCCGTGCATAAAGGTGCTTTGAGTCGTGACTAGAGGTGTCGAATTTGCCAGCGCCAGTCTTGTGCGCCAGCTTATTCTTCTATTTCTCGTTCTCTTTATTTTTCCTGCTTGGAGCGGATGCGTCATCATTTGGCGTCCGATGGGAGTATAATAGAAGAATGTCGCGCCATACTTCATCCGCCGATTCTCGTCGTCAAACTCATCCGTAATTCCACGGCCGAGTTCCTGATCTTCACTGCGCAGGACGGGGTCGGTAGCATTGAGGCGCGCACAAGGATGAGACGGTATGGCTGACGCAGAAGTTGATGGCGGAGCTGTTCGACGTGGATGTGCGGACGATCAGTGAGCACTTGGGCAACATTTTCCTCCTCTGGCGAGCTGGAGCGGCAGGCAACTCATCCGGAGATTCCGGATAGTTCGAACTGAGGCGCCCGGAAAGTGGGGCGCGACATCGACCACTACAACCTCGATGCCATCATCTCAGTCGGCTATCGGGTGAATTCGGTACGGGCACGCAGTTCCGCCAGTGGGCGACTCAGGTGCTTCGGGATTTCGCTATTCGTGGATACGTCATCGATCGCGAGCGCATGGAGAACGGTCGGTTCTTGGGTCAGGACTACTTCGAGCGGTTGCTGGAAGAGATCCGCGAGATCCGCCTGTCTGAACGGCGCTTCTACCAGAAGGTCACCGACATCTACGCCACCAGCGTCGATTACAACCGAGATGCCCCAACGACCAAGCGCTCGCTATGGTCCGGAATAAACCGCACTACGCCATCTGGCGGGCACACTGCAGCCGAGCTTATCCGCTCCCCTGCGCCGACGCCGACCAGCCCCACATGGGCCTGACCACTTGGGCCGGCAGCCCCGACGGCAAGATCCCGCCCAGTGACGTCACGATCGGTAAGAACTACCTCACCCGCGAGGAACTGGAGGACCTGGGGAGGCTGGTCAACGCCTTCCTGGATCTTGCCGAGTCCTGCTGCCCGTCGCCGAATCCCCATGACTATGGAGGACTCGGGCCACGCGCCTTGATGCCTTCCTCGACCTCGACGATCGCCAGATACTTGCGGGAACTGGCCGCATCTCCAAGTCCCAGGCCAACGATCACGCCTTGAGCGAGTTCCAGAAATACCGCATTGTGCAAGATCGAATATGTCAGATGATCGGACCAGCTGGAATCAAGATGAGAACACCCTACATGGAACATGAAGATGCATTTAGGGCGGTAAAGCTGCCGTTTCCTCCCAGGAGTACCTCTGCACATGGAAACTTCCTGATATTCGATTGAAAAATAATGAAGACAGGCAAGGTGAAGGTTCTGATGGCGGGGTTGTAGAAGCAAATGGAGTACTAGATCTTACGGCCGGCCGGCATCCACATGGATCATTCTATGGAAAACTTCCGATCTTATGGGAGGGCGATAGTGGTGAATTTCCGCAGATCAACGACTTCGACTGCCTTATCGGAAGGCTGTCGAGCGGTGCCTATTTTGCTCTGATGAATGGACAGTATACGCTATTGGATGCCGGGACATGGATATGTTAATGGTGCTTTTGCGACGCTCTCCCGGAAGCCCTTCAAAAGAAATGAGTATCGCACATATCGGTCGATAGAGCTGCAGTTGGAGGGGCTTGATGAAATTATCGACGTCAACCCTGCAGAAATAGAGGTCACTTCCGGTGAAAAATCTATCTTCTCGGTCACGTGTAACGATGAATGCTGGGAATGGGAATCTGGGGGCACGTCAATGAAATTGTGTTTTGCTGGACGAACTCAGCCAGATCCCTTTAATTTTTCCATGAGACTTGCGCCTGTCCTGCGGATCGATATCGGTATTCCCTGAATATGGTCGATTGGTGGCAGTGTTGGATCGTTCCTCTCCAAGAACTTATTGCTGGCTGTTATCGGTCGAACCCCAGATGTTAGTGAGGCTTATTCATAGGGGTGTTTAGGGTGTTTTGTTGGTAATAGCGTGTCGCTAAGCAGGGTGGCGGCTTGCTCCTGAGAGAATCTTTGGTGCTTAAGCCAATCCAACCAGAAGCAAACCGCCATGACGAATAGTAGCACGAGAATCCCTCGGTGTGAGTTATGGGCCTGTGCGAGACCATTCACGCCTCCGGTCCCCTGCCTGTGTTCGGGGCGAGGGTGCTGGGGCTGTTCCTGTGCGTGCGCCTCGACCCTCGACCTACCTGCGGCATGCAACCTGCCCCAGGAGCTGCTCGCCGAGCTCTACGGCGTCTCCCAGGCCACCGTCTCCCGCGTCATCAGCACCTACACGCCCCTGATCGCCCAGGCCCTCCAAGCCTCTGTACCGACGGTGGAGGACCTGGACCCCACGGCCCAGCTGATCATCGACGGCACCCTGCTTCAGTGCTGGTCCTGGAAGGACCACCCCGAGCTGTACTCCGGTAAGCACAAGACCACGGGGCTGAACGTCCAGGTGGCCTGCACCCTCGTCAGGGAACCCCGGCCTGGGTGTCCGACCCCCAGGACGGATGCACGCACGACGCCCAGGCCCTGCGCCGCAGCGGCCTGCTCGACGTCCCCGCCACCGACCTGCCCGACGGGGCGTCACCACCCAGGCATATTGGCGACAAGGGGTACATCGGACTGGGCATGATCACCCCGAAAAAGAAAAACCCGCAAAACTTCCCTCCACCCAGACGACAAGGCCTACAACCGGGCCGTCAACCAGATCCGCTACAAGATCGAACGAGTCATCGCCAACATCAAGACCTGGAGAGTCCTGCACACCGGCTACAGAAGACCACCGGAAACCTTCCCGGAAACCATCACTGCAGTCCTCGACTCATATTCACCTACACCCTATGAATAAGCCTCTATGTATGTGCTTGCGATCGCAGGTCGCACTCCGAAGCGAAAGCGAGAATGGAAAGACCAAATATTCAGCTGGGATATAAAGCAGGAATGCCTCTATCCTGATGTCGATAAGCTCAGAAAAAGTAAACCCGCGATCAGGATTCAAGAGGACAAGGTCAACCTTCTTTCTCTCTTGATGAGGTGGCAAGGCCTACAGTCGTCGCATCATCCGCTCGTAGAGACTTTTGAGAGCATGGCGTTATCCTCAGAGCAACATCCGCGCTCACGATTCCTTCTCCTTATTCAAGCGCTGGAAGGGTTATATGGATTTGAGCATCAAGAGGGAGCAATATGAGCGACGGCAAGCATATAAAAACGAGAGACGAGAGTTTTTGGATCGCATGAATAAAATTATCGCGGAGGATGATCGTCAGTTCCTGAGTGAAAATCTTCTGCGAAATCCATATGTAAGTCTTGAAAGTGCACTTATTGCAATCTTTAATGGTTATTCGGCCTCTGTGCGAGGAAATTGATGCTGCCCGCTCGTCAAAAAGGTACGGGAGGCGGAAGCGAATCAGCATATGAGGTAGAAGCCGTGCTGGCAAAGGTCCGCAATAAACTTTCCCACGGCGCAACCAATTATGAGGCCCGACGACCTCGATGGCGTTGCCGCGATACTGGATCGCGTTGTCCGATCAGAGCTTGCGCGTATTGGAAGCGCCAGAATCCTGCAGGAAACGGCTGCTTTCGAATAGGGAAAAATAAGCTGAGAGGCTTATTCGTGGGCTTTTCTGGTATTTCTGCAGGTTGTGTCTGTTTTGCAGGGAGGGGTGGAAGGTCCTCAAGAGTTGAGGGTGGGATGCGCGGTTGGTCGAGCCAGAGGCGCCTCGGTAGCGAAGGCTGAAAGGGGCGAGGGGGCCAGGCCATCAACCGAGGCTGCTGCCCCTCAACACCGGTTTCATCCCCGATGATGAGGCCCCGCCTCGATCGACCTCGAACCCGCTTTGGCGGCGCAAGCCCCTCGTCCACGACGAGTGCTCGAGCGCCCTCGAGTTACCCCGGCCCGGTCCGCCTTGCTCCAGGGACAGCTCTGCTCTGGTGTCGGCACGGCGCATTGAGCGCGCCAGGTGTCCAAAACGGAGGAGATCAGCCTGCGTACATGCTGCGCAACACCGAAAGTACACCGAGAACACAACGAAAACACCAAGTCATCGCATGATTTCTTGGAGACGCCCACGCCACCGAAGTTTTAATCTCCTCCATTTTGGACACGCCCGACCCAACAACCCCCACCAACCGACCCCATCGGCACACCGACCCTACCAAACGACCGACTCCTCAGGAACGACGCCTAAAGGCCCACAAACAGCTTATGAGAATCCGTAGTTTTTGATCTCCTGATGATGTACAAGCTCATCAAATAGTGTCCTGCCGTACCGTGCGCTCGCCGAGCTCCCGGCTGAGCGTCACCTGGCAGTGCGCTTCCACGGCGATGGCTTTACATGCATCCGGACCTTCCGGCAGGCCTCCGACCATCAGGTTGATCGTCACGTCCTCATCCGTCTCCGTGACCTGTGCATTCACGCCCTCGCAGTCAGTCGGTCCACTTGTGAAAGTGACGTCAATCGTGTCGGGAGAAACCAGCGTCCAGGATTCCCAGGCCTCGGGCTGAGGCGAGACCAGGTCATCGCGCGACGTGAGCAGTGGTGGACCGGAAGTGCCGTTGCCAGTCGATCCGCCCGACCCGTCGGTACCACCGGTGCTGGCAATGCCGCCGGTGCCGGCAGTGCTGGTAGCGCTGGCATGTGTGGCCGTGCTGCGCGCCGATCCATGGCGGCGGCAACCGCTCGCAGCAGCAGCGACCCCGTGGCCAGGGCTGCTGTCAGGCAGAGAACCGTGCGCCGGTTCGTAACGGCCTTCGCGTTCGTCTCGTCAGTCATGCTCAGTCATATCGGGTGGCGGCATCCCGCGCGGTCTTCATATCACCCGAGAAATATGGACCCCAGTTCTCATCCTCCGCATCATTCCATCTGGACATCACCGATTCGGAGATATCCCAGTCCGGTGCTGTTGTCATATGAATCCAGCCAGGGCCCTGCCGGAAGATCCTTTACCGAAATCGCACCCGGTAATCGAGTAACTACTCTCCTTCGAGGCATCGCGGGCCGCATTCTCCTGACATGTCCACATCGCCAGGCGGCCGTCGGGATCCTTCTTATTGCTGGGGTATCCGAAGATCGAGACGTCGAAGGTGCTGGGACCATTCCACTTCATGCCATGACCGCCGACGGTGTTCACAATGGGCTCGTCGTTGTCGCCGCCATCATTGAGGGTCACGTATCCCACGTCATGGGTCCAGTCCTGCTCGTCTATCCAGGTGTCGAACGTACGGAATGAGCGCGGGCCGTCCACATTCCGAAAGGCTCTCTGTCGTCGTTATTCCTCCCGTCGAATGCGGGACGAAGACCGCGTTCTCGGACCATTTCCCCGTGTCGAAGTTGTATACGCAATGAGCGGCGGTGAGTATCAGGCGCTTGCTCTCCGTATTCTGCGCCGAAGCGCTGCACGTATGGGTGTCGATGCCGTTGGCGTCTCTGAAGAACAATTTGCCGTTTGTCGCCGAATAGCCGGTCTCCGGAGGTGCGGCCACCGGTGCGTCCTGCTGCTCGTCCCCCTCGGTTGAGCTGTACCGACGTTATCCGATTCATCCGCCAGCTTCGGGCAACGACCTCTGCCGAGGGGCGGCGGCTCGCTCACCTCCTCGGGACCGGTGGGCTGAGCACTAGTCGCACCCCTGCTGCGCGTCCGCATCGGATGGCTCCGGAGTGTCCAGAGGGTGGCTGCCGCCAGCCGTTCGGGCGTCCAATAGGCGAGGACGTCTTCATCCGGAGCGCTGTAGTCATCGGGCGAAGAAACCGCCTCGTCACTGACGGGGGTCGCCTCCTTGCCGAAGCTGGTTGGAGCGCTGACCGCAGTGGAGGCGGCGCGGTCGTCACTGCCATCGGCGGCAGCGGGAGCGTCTGCCGCGGGTGCCCCTAACGCAGGCGGCGCTGCGAGAGCGGAAACGCTCAGGAGAAGAACGGTGGCCCAGCCCTGGCCCTCTGCTACGCCTCCGCGCAGGCCTTCAGCAGGTATTGTGATTCGCATGGATTCCTCCTCAGGGAGAGATGGAATATCACTTCGATGAATAAGCGCGCAAAATGCCCGAACCTCGTTTGTTCGATAAACGTGGCAAGTATTTTCTAAATATCGTTGGTACATCAGGGATCGTCAGACAGCTGCACGCAGTATCGAGCCCAGCCATCGCAGTTGCCCGTGTAAACCCTGTGCCGCGGTCGAGCGGCGGCAGGTTCGCTCTCAATCAAGCCAATTGGAGTAAGCCCGCATCATAGGATGACAGCGGCGTCGCATATGGCGCCAGGAGGAGGAACCATGAAGATCCTGCACTCGCAGTTCACCGCCAAGCCCGGCTTTGAGGACGAGGTCGCGACGATGATCTGCGGATTCGCCGACAAGGTCCGCGCCGAGCCGGGCAATCGCGTTTTCGACGTCTATCGGCACAGCGACGACCCTGCGAAGTTCTTCGTCGATGGAGGCCTACGTCGACGAGGACGCTTTCCAAACCCACTTGGGCATGCCCTATGGCGGGCCCTTCAATGCACGTCTGGAGGAGATCATCGAGGAGCCCCACTCGATCCTCACCTTCCTCGACCAGATCGCCTGAAGGCATTCGTCGCTGGCGCCCGATCAGCAGCACAGGGCGGGGCCCGCCGAAACGGTTCGAGTTTCGGCGGGCCCCGCCCCTATGTGCGTCACGTTCGGCGACGTGCTTCCTACTGGGGAACCCGGACCGATTGGTGCGGAATCGACCGATCTCGAGCCGGAACTGGACCGATCTCGGCGCGGGAAACTGGACCGATCTCGAGCCGGAACTGGACCGATCTCGGCGCGGAGTACGACCGATCTCGACGAGTAGGGGAGGCCGTCGGGCCTCGCCCGCCTCTGAGCAGCCCTGCCGGCCCCGCCCCTGCCTGCCTCCCGCCTGCCCCGGCCCTGCCTGCCTCCCGCCTGCCCCGGCCCTGCTTGGCTCGGCAGGGCCAGGAACCGATCCGTCTAGTGGTTGGCGGGGACCGCCCGCCCCTCGTTGACGCGGTCGGTGAGGATGCGGCCGAAGGAAGAGGCGTCGCGGGTCGAGATGTAGTTGTTGACGGCCTTGAAGAAGCCGTCCTGCATCGCCGGTGAGATCACTTCCCCGTAGGAGATCGAGTTGAGGATCTTCTGGCTGCGCAGGTCCTTCGACGCCTGCTGCTGGTAGGAGCTGAGGGAGGAGACGTCGGCGTCGTTGCGCGTCGGGATGCAGCCCTTGACCTCGCAGACCGCGGTTTGCACCCCGGGTCGAGGGCGGAGCTCAGGAAGGCGTCCGCGCCGCTGCGGTTGTCCGTCGAGGAGGACGCCACGAATGCGTCCACGACCATGAGGAAGCTCCCCTCGGTTCCCGGGAAGATGGTCGAGGAGACGGGCGAGGTCCCGTTGTTCGAGTCGGTGGTCGCCTCCTCAAGGGTGGTCGATTCGGTCAGGGCGCTGTCGTTCATCTGATAGAAGCCGCATTCGCCCGCCGCCAGACGGCCCGAGGCCTCGTCCCAGGTGCGCGTTGCATCCGCCTGGTCGGTGTGGTCCATGAGGGCGCCCTGAAGGTATCGAGGGCGTCCCTTGACCTCCTGGCCATTCCAGTCGAAGCGATCCGCCTCGATCCTCTCCCACCCCTCCTGGCCGACGGTGGCCAGCAGGACCGACTCGAAAGAGCCCCCGCTGTGGTGATGGAGTCGGCTCCGCCGATGCACAGAGGCGTTGTCCCCTTCGCCTGCAGGGTGTCGAGATCGGTCAGGAACTGGTCGAGAGTGTAATCAGCACCAGGTTCGGCGATCCCGGCGCTCTGGAGAACATCGCTGTTGAACATGAGGAGATTCGCGCGATGCGCGGACAGCGGTGCCGCGTACTGCGCCCCGTCGACCGAGACCGAGGAGAGCACATCCTCGGGGAGCTGCGACGTGACGTCCTCGGGGAACAGGGAGGAGACGTCGGCGACGGAGCCGGCGTTGTGCCATGCCGTGATGTTGCCGCCGACGAGGCTCTGCCAGACGTCGGGCGCATCGCCGTGCGCAATGCGCGTTGCCAGAGTCACGTGCGCCTCGGAGCCTCCACCGCCGACTACCGCGATCTCATCGACAGAGGCGTCTGGGTTGCGCTGCTTGTGCTGATCGATGAGCGTGATCGAGGGCCGAGGGATCTCGGAGGCCGACGTCCACCAGGAGAGGCACGTCGATCGATCCGCCTGCGGATGAGGAGGAGCCGCCCGAGCAGGCGGTCAGGCCAGAGCGGTCGTCACCGCGGTCAGAGCGGTCAGAACGGCGACGACCCGCCGCCTCAGGGCACTCAGGGCACTCAGGACTCGCGGGGCTCCCAGCGTGCTCGATGTGCCCGACGCTCTCGATGCTCCCCGCGTTCTCAAGGTTCTCAGGATGCTCGGCGTGGTCATCACTTGGCCTTCCTCTCCGATGAGGTTGTGGCTATTAGTCGCGGGGTGGGCGTGCGAGGTCGTAGATCGCGTAGAGCGTGACCATGGCGAAGCAGAGCGCCGGAACGATGAACGACGTGGCCGCGCTCGTCGCGTCCATCACCTTTCCCTGGACCATGGGCATGATCGCTCCGCCGACGATCGCCATGACCAGGCCTGCGGCGCCGAACTCGTCGCTTCGCCGAGCCCGCCAGGGCGACCCCGTAGATCGTGGGGAACATGAGGGACAGGGCACAGGGGAGATGGCGATGACGGCGATGACCCCGGTGATGTCGGGGCGCAGAGCGGCGTAGATGCACAGGGCGACGGCCAGTGAGCCGAGGGCCGCCATGACCTTCGTCGCCCGGATGCGCGCAATGACGGCGGTCATGACGAAAACGCGCGATGAGGAAGACGATGAGGGCTGACCTGCAGCATCTGCGATCCCAGCTGAAGGGAGCCGTCGATGGCCTGCTGGGTGTACTGGATGATGTACGTCCAGCAGCACACCTGGGCGGCCACGTTGAAGAACTGGGCGACGACTCCGTATCGGTACCGCTTCGAGCGCCACAGGGTGAGCCCCGGGTTGGCGGACTTCGATCCGCTCGCCTTCATCTCCTCCTCGGGGAGGCCGAGGACGGGGCCCTCTGGATGAAGATGATGACGAGGATGACGGCCAGTAGGATTCCCAGCCCGATGTAGGGGCTGGTGACGGCGCGCAACTGCTCGGCGCGGATCTGGCGCTCCATCTCTGCGCTGACGTCGGCGAGGTTCACCGGGGTGTCGAGCTTGGGCAGGATCATGGTCGAGGCGATCAGGACGCCGATATTGGTTCCCAGCGGGTTGAACGCCTGGGCCAGGTTGAGTCGCCGCGTCGCGGTCTCCTCCGGCCCCAGGGAGATGACGTAGGGGCTGGCGGAGGTCTCCAGAAGGGAGCAGCCGGCGGCGATGGCGAACAGCGCGGCGAGGAACGCCCCTGTAGGTCATCACCTGGGAGGCGGGCCAGAAGCCGAAGGCGCCCAGTGCGGCGAGGGCGAGGCCCGACACCATTCCCGCCTTGTAGCCCCAGCGGGAGTTGATGAAGGCGGCCGGGATCGCGAGCAGGAAGTACGCTCCGTAGTACGCCATCTGAACCAGGGACGCCTGGAACGAGGACATGTCGAAGATGCGCTTGAAGCCGGAGACCATGGGGGGTCGTCAGGTCTGCGGCGATGCCCCAGGCGGTGAAGCACCCGATGACCGCGATGAAGAGCATGGCGGCACCGGGAAGAGGATCTTTGATGCGGACCCAGTGGGCTCGGTGGGCTCGGTGGGCTCAGTGGACTCGGCGGACGGATCGGTGGATTCTCTGGATTCTCTGTCGTCGTTGGTTGCTGGCAGGGCCGTCATGAGCTCTCCGTGGATCTTTCCGGCGACACGGATGTGGAGGTGGAAGAAGCGGAATCTGTACCGGAGCGTGTGCCGGAGTGTGTGCAGCGCGTCACTGCGATGGTACCTGGAGCGCGTCGTGTCGGCGGGTGTTCGCGGACCCGAGATGGGTTGAACTGAGCTGAGATCGATGGAGCGATACGGTGGGGCCGTGCCTTCGTATCGGACGATCCTCACTGTCGCCTCCCTGCGCCCCGGCCGCGCCCCCGGGGACGTCGAGGCGGCGGCGCGCGCCGCCGTCGGTGAGACGACTGTGCTGGAGGCGTTCCAGGTGGGTGTCGTGCGCGGAGAGCCGCGCGTCACCGTTCGCTTCACGGGCGCCGATGACGCCGAGGCGCGCGCCGTTCACGATCGCGTCGTCGACGCGGTTCGCGCCATTGCGGATGCGCCTCGCGCCCTCCTGGTCAAGGTCGTGGCCGGCCGCAGTGTCCCGGTCGCCTGAGCCCGGTCGGGCGCCCCGCACGCGTGACGGCCCCTCGTGTCGCCTTGTTGCCTTTTGTGACCTCCTGCGGCCCCACGGCATGTGTGCGGTGTTCCCGATGTGCCCGATGCGCCTGATGTGCGCGGCCTCATTTTTCGCGTCACGCCGCCTGTGCCCTAGGATGGCACGGATTGACGCCGTCGATCGGCGTCCGTGACGGGGCGCTCATGGCCCCGCACGCACCATCAGCACCCCGCATCGGGTAGACCCTCGTGAAGAGCACTGTCGAGAATCTTGACCCCACGCGCATCAAGCTGACCGTGGAGGTCCCCTACGAGGAGCTCAAGCCCAGCCTCGACGCCGCCTACAAGGAGATCGGCTCTCAGATCCAGGTGCCCGGCTTCCGCCGCGGTCATGTTCCGGCTCAGGTCATCGATCAGCGCGTGGGCCGCGCCTCGGTCATCCAGGAGGCTGTCAACAACAAGCTCTCCGACTTCTACCGCGACGCCATTACTGAGGTCAGTCGCATTCCCATGGCCCAGCCCGAGGTCGAGGTCACCGAGCTGCCCAACGTCACCGGCGCCCAGGGCGGCCGGCTCGTTTTCACCGCCGAGGTCACCGTCCGCCCCGAGTTCGACCTGCCGGACCTGGGCAGCGCCGAGGTTGTCGTCGATGCCGTGGAGGTCGGCGACGAGGACGTCAATAGCGAGCTGGAGAGCCTCCGCGCTCGCTTCGGCTCCCTGAAGTCCGTGGAGCGCGCGGCCGAGACCGGGGACTTCGTCACCATCGATCTCAAGGCCGTCATCGATGACGAGGAGGTCGACTCGGTCTCGGGCGTCTCCTATGAGATCGGCAAGGGCAACATGCTCGAGGGTCTGGATGACGCGCTGAGCGGTCTGAAGACCGACGAGGTCCGCCACCTTCACCACCACACTCGCCGGTGGCGAGCACAAGGGGCGAGGAGGCCGAGGTCACGGTCACCGCCACGGCGGTCAAGGAGCGCGAGCTGCCTGAGGCCGACGACGACTTCGCCCAGGAGGCCTCCGAGTTCGACACCATGGACGAGCTTCGGGAGGACTTGAGGAAGCAGGTCGCCGATCGCAAGGCCGCCGACCAGGCCATCGCCGCCCGCGATGCGCTTCTGGAGCATCTGCGCGAGCAGGTCTCCTTCGACGTCCCCACCGATGTGGTCGAGGATGAGATCAAGCAGCACCTGTCTGCCGAGGGCAAGACCGATGATGACGACCATGCCGCGGAGATCCGCGACGACGTCACCGCCAGCGTGCGGGACCAGATCCTTCTGGACGCTCTGGCCGAGAGCCTTGAGGTCGGCGTGGGCCAGGATGAGCTCATCGACTACCTCGTCCAGACCGCTCAGCAGTACGGCATGGAGCCCGCCCAGTTCATGCAGGGCGCTCAGAAGGCCGGTCAGATTCCGGCCTTCGTCTCCGAGATCGCCCGCAACAAGTCCTCGCCATGGCCCTGCGCCAGGTCACTGTCAAGGATTCCGACGGTCAGGGTCGTCGACCTGACCGAGTTCATCGGCTCCGACGAGCTCGACGCCGCCGCCGTGGTCTCCGAGGCTGAGGAGGCGGTCTCTCCGGCGGACGCGGGCTCCGAGGATCGGCCTCCTCGCCGTCGGCCTCCTCGGCCTCCGCCGAGACCGCCGGAATGACTCGCGTGAGGCCGGCCCTGCTGAGGCTCCGCCCGCTCAGCGGGCTACGGGACCTACGGGACCCCCGCACCGGTTCGCCGGTGCGGGGTCCCATCGTCTCGTCATCGTGGTCCGCATGCGGCATCGCGGTCTTGCGAACCGCGCGGCTCAGACCTCAGAGTGTGACTCGCCGGTCATATGACTGGTGAGTCATATGGAGTCGCTCATGCCCAAGCAGACCTTCTTCAATCTCTCCGAGTCCAAGCGCGCTCGTCTCATGGACGCCCTCAAGGAGGAGTTCGCAGCGCACCCCTATGCGCGGGCCTCCGTCGATCGCGTCACCGGCGCAGCCGGAGTCTCCAAGGGAAGCTTCTACCAGTATTTCGACGACAAGCTCGATGCCTACACCCACCTGGTGGCCGGGCTCATGGGGCAAAAGCGCATCGGGTCTGGTGGACGCGCCCGTGCCGGCGGCCTCCTTCAAGAAGGCGCTTACGGACATCGTCCGGGCAAGCCACGATTTTCACATCCACGATCCCCAGGGGTTGGGCCGTTCTCGCTCGCGCCTGCGCCGATGACGCCCCGCCGGTCATCGAGTCCGACCAGTCGATCTCCGGCGGCCTCCACCGGTGGGCAGTGGCCGCCATCACCGCCGGGCAGGGGAGCGGCGAGCTGCGCGACGACGTGGACGCCGACAGCGCGGCCTGGATGGTCGAGCGCGTGCTCCTGGGGTGCCCCAATACGTCATGGCCCGCTTCGACGTCGATCCCGGACGGGTCGCCGTCGACGGCTCCGCCATGGATCGGCCCGAGATCGCCCGGGCGGTCGACGATGTCGTCGCCCTGCTCGTCTCCGCCCTGGCCCCGGAGCGGTCATGACCGCCGCGACACTGCGCGTGCGCGAGCTCGGATTCACCTACCGGGGCGCCCGAGCCCCGGCCCTCGACCGCATCGATCTGGCCCTCCCCGCCGGCGAGGTCCTGGGGCTGCTCGGGCCCAGCGGTGCCGGGAAGTCCACCCTCCAGCGCATTCTCACCGGTCTCCTTCCGGGCTACCGGGGCTCGGCGCAGGTCCTGGGCGCAGAGATCTCGGCCTGGGGGAGGGCTCTCTACGAGCGCATCGGGGTCGCCTTCGAGACGCCCATCTCGTTCGGGCGACTCACGCTGCGGGAGAACCTCCGATACTTCGCCGGCATGTACGCCTGCGCCACTCGCGATCCCGATGAACTTCTGGAGGCTGTGGGTCTTCTCGAGGACGCCGACACCCTCGGGGCCCACCTGAGCAAGGGCATGGGGGTGCGCCTCAACCTCGCCAGGGCGCTGCTCACCGATCCCGAGCTCCTCTTCCTCGACGAGCCGACCTCGGGGACTCGACCCGGCCCGGGCGGCACGGGTGGAGGCGATCATCGATCGTCAGCGCCGGCGGGAGGCTCCGTCGTGGTGACCACCCATGACATGGTCCTGGCCGAACGCGCCTGCGACCGTGTCGGCTTCATCGTTGATGGGCGCCTGGTGGAGGTCGGGGATCCCGGACGTATGCAGCGTCGCCACGGCGCCCCGAGGTCCTGGCCACCTGGGAGGGCGGCAGCGCCCGCTTCCCTTGGCGGGACTCGCCGATGACGAGGACTTCCGCACCGCACTGCGCCTCCATCGGGTTCAGAGCCTCCACAGCCAGGAGGCGGACCTGGCCGAGGTGTTCCTGGCGGTCACCGGTCGGAGCCTGGGATGACGTCCGCCATCCGGCGCATAGGCGCCACTGCGAGACTGAATCTGGGGCGGCATGCCCGAAGCGGGTTCTGGCTGGTCGCCCTGATGGTGGGGAGCCCTGGTCGCCGGGCTCGTCCGGGCGCTGCCCCGGACCGAGGGGCCCGGCCAGTGGTGGCCCGTCCTCATCCTGGGCGAGCTGGTCATCACCGGCTTCTACTTCGCCGCCGTCCACGTCCTGCTCGAGCATGAGGAGGGGCACTCTGGTGGCGCGCGCAGTCACGCCCATGCGCGGCGGCGAGTACCTGGCCGCCCTGGCCGCCTCCCTCGTGCTTCTGGCGCTCGTCGAGAGCGCAGTCCTGGTGCTCCTCGGCCGTGGGGCTCAGATGCGGTGGGGCCGTTTCTGGCCGGAGTCGTCTTCCTGTCCGGTCTGTACGTGCTCTACAGGGGTCATCGCGGTGGCGGGCTACGACTCCATGAGCGGATTCCTGCTGCCATCGGGCGTGTGGACGCTGGCGCTCATCGCCCCGGTGCTGCCCCTGATGGGGGTGCGAGGCGGCTGGTGGCTCTGGCTCCACCCGCTCCAGGGCGCCTTCGCGCTGATCCAGCTCGGCTTCGACCAGGCGCCGGCCCAGGTCGGGCTGCCCGCCGCGCTGCTGTCGGGCGCCTGGCTGTGCGGGGGAGTCCTCCTGGCCCGCCGCCGTCTGACGGGCATGATCGCCCGGGCGGGAGGACGCTGATGCCGCCGCGCGAAATCCTGACCTCATGGAGGCCGATCGCCGTCGTCTGCTGCGCGACGGGCTCCTGGCCTGGATGATGGTCCTCCCGCTGGTCATGGCCGCCGCTGCGCGCGCGGGCCTGCCGGAGCTGGTTCTCGTGCTGGAGGGGCGGGGCATCATGATCGGCCCCTGGGTTCCGCAGCTGCGAGCCGTGGCCTTCACGGTCGTCGTCCCCGTCCTGATCGGCGTCGTGGTGGGCTTCATGCTCCTGGAGGAGAAGCAGGACCGGGTATGGCGGGCCCTGGCGGTCACCGGGGTCCGCCTGCGGCGCTACCTGGTGTGGCGGGCGATGACCTGCCTCGCCGTGGCGGCGCTGGTGTGCCTCCTCTGCCTGCTGATCGCCGGTCCTCCCGGCCTGAGCGCGGTCCGCCAGACGTGCCTGGCCCTGGGTGCAGCACCTCTGGCGGCGGCGGTGGCACTGGGGCTGGCCGCCTGGACGCGGGATGCGATCCAGGGCTTCGCCGCGACCAAACTGCTGCTCGTCCTCCTGGTCCTGCCCGCTGTCGCACCCTCCTGGCGAGCTCCGTGGCGGGAGCTGCTGGTCCCCTCGTGCCCAGCTGGTGGATCGTGCGGGCGGCGGAGAATGCAGGCGCCATGAACGACGGCGGCCGCTGGTTCCCGCTCGTGCTCGGCTCTGCGGCCGTCAACCTGTTGATCGCGGGCGTCGCGGTGGCGTGCGGGGCGGGAGGACCGGCGCTTCTCGCCCGTTCTCCCGCCCCGCTTCCCGCAGTCCTGCGCGGGTCAGTCCTGGCTCGCGCCGGCGGCATCGTTGTCGACGTCGACCATGACGAGCTGCATGCGGCAGGGGTCACCGCCACCAGGGCGTGTCGGTCGTTGGGCGCCAGGTAGATGACGTCACCGGCCTTCATGCGCTCTTTGCGCTCCCTTGATGGAGAAGTCCATCTCGCCCTTCAGGAGGGTGACCACGACGGCCTTGGGCGAGAGCGTGCTCGGTGAGCTGCTGACCGGCGTCGAAGGTGAAGATGACGGTGCGCAGTACGTCGTTGTTGACGACCACGCGGGAGGTGGTGGCCTCATCGCTGATGGGCAGGGCCTCGTTGAGGCCGAGGCGGAAGAGGGACTCGCTGACGAGGGTCGATGTGGCGGCCATGGTGTTCCTTTCGTGTGTTTGGCGAGGTGCGGTGAGAGCAGTGAGGCTGGTATCTCGGTTCTCGGCCTGAGGTCCGGGTCCGCAGCAGGGGCGAGCCTCAGACCGAGGGGCGGGAGAGCCGGCGGCGCAACGGCCCCAGGATGCACAGCTCCAGGGCGAGCGTGAGCACCGCCATGACGACGGACAGGGCGAAGACGTCGTCCGTATTCAGATTGGTGCGCGCACGCTGAACCATTGCCCCCAGTCCCGTCGTCGTGCTGAGCAGCTCGGACATGACGGTGACTCGCACGGACTGGCCGACGGCGACGGTCAGTGCCGACAGTACCGGGGAGCGACCGCGGGCAGAATGATCCTGCGAATGGTCCATGCCCGGCTCCTGGCGAACACCCGGCTCATGTCCAGCAGGTCTGGGTCCACTCCGCCACGGCGTCGCGCACGGTGGTGGCCAGCAGGAGGGTCACCAGGGCGACCACGAGGACGACGACTCCGGCGGTGGGGCCGAGCCAGATCATGCCGACCACGACGATGACGATCGGCGGCACGGACAGGAGTATCTGCATCCATGAGTCCAGCAGCTCGCGCAGCCAGGTCCATGTCCCCATCGCCCAGCCCAGCGGCATGCCGACCAGGCAGGAGACGCCGAGTCCGGTGGCGCCGCGCTCGATGGTGAGCAGAAGCGCAGTGCCGAGCCGCTTGCTGCGGATCAGTTCGAGCAGTGCCTCCCAGGCGGCCTGCGGGCTCGGCAGCACGTAAGCGGGCTGGGACGCGCCACCAGGTGCCAGATGACGACCCCCAGCACGATGCCGGTCCACCACAGCAGGGGCGGAGCGCAGTCGCTCGGCTCGTGAGCGCCGTTCGTGCATCAGCGCGGATCGGCGACGTAGAAGTCCTCCGCCGGCAGGGAGCCGCCGATGATGTCCGGGTCGAGCGTGGACATCCTCGTGTAGAAGTCCTCCAGCTCGCCCCTGGCATCCGTCGCGGCCACGATCTTCAGCTGCAGACGCGGGATCGTCTCCTTGACCACCGGGACCGGCACCCCGGTGGTGTCCGAGATCGTCTGCACGGTCTCGTCGGTCTGCCCGTTGACGTCGGCCACGGCGGCCTCGAGCTCGTTCAGGACGGCGCCGACCAGCTCGGGGTGATCGTCGGTGAGCGTCTGCGGCATGACGAGGCCCGCCATGGGGAAACGGGCCTCGCCGCCGGTGACCTCGGCCCACAGGTCCTGGAGGTTGAGCGTGCGCTCCAGGCTCAGGCCCTGCTGCTTGCCCTTGGTCAGGGACAGGCTCGCCGCGTGCTCGGGCAGCACGGCGTACTCGACCTCTCCCGTCAGCAGGGCATTGAGCGCATCCTGGCCCTCGTTGTAGGGGGTCTTGCTCAGGTCGGAATCGATGTCCCACCCGTTCTGCTCGAGCAGGTAGCGGAAGACGAGGCCGGGCATGTCGTTCGGCCTCGGCACGCCGACGGTCTTGCCCCGTAGCGCCTCCAGACCCTGCTCGGAGGAGCCCGAGGGGCCGATGACGTAGAGCATGCCCCACACCCTGCATGGCGATCAGACGCAGCGCCACGCCCTTGTTGAACAGGTTGGCGGCGACGTACGAGGGGGTGGCCGCCAGGTCCGTCTCCCCGTTGATGAGCAGCGACTTGAGCACATCGGTGGTGTTCCAGTTGTCCTTCTGAACATCCCCGACGATCCCGTCGAGATTGCCGTAGGTGCCGAACAGGGCCATGGGGGCGGCGTAGGCGAGCGTGGTGGGGGTGTGGACGCGCAGTGCGTCGGGGAGAGCAGACCCCGAGCCGGACGAGTCCTTCGAGTCGGTCGTCGAGGAGCAGGCGGCCAGGGCCGCCGGCGTCAGGAGGCCGAGTCCGGCCAGGGCGAGGAGGGAGCGGCGCTTCACGATGGGGTTCCTTTCACGGGTGCTGCTGGGGCGGTTCTGAGGGCTCCGGTGGGGACGGTGCCCGCGGCGGTTCAGGAGGTCAGCTGCCAGGTGCCGGGCGGGCCGTCCAGGTGCAGGTGGGGTGGGAGACCTCCTCGGCCTCGTCGGGATCGTGCGTGACCCAGACGGTCACCACGTTCTGATCGGCCAGGAGCTCGGTCAGGTCGGTGCGCAGAGCGGCGGCCAGCGGGCGATCCAGGGCGGAGAAGGGCTCATCGACGAGCAGGGAGCGTCGGTGAGGCGGCCAGGGCCCGGGCGATGGCCACCCTTTGGCGCATGCCGCCGGACAGCCGTGCCGGGGGCAGGTGGCCCGCGGCCGCGAGCCCGACTCGTTCGAGCCACTGCACGGCCGTCAGGTCCGGCGCGGGGCCGTCCACGATGAGCGAGATGTTGCGGTGCGCGGAGTACCAGGGAAGGAGGCGCGGCTCCTGGAAGACCTGGGACAGGCGTCCCCGGGGCGCGCCACCGTGCCGCCGTCGGTGGGGGACAGGCCGGAGATGGCGCGCAGGAGCGTCGTCTTTCCCGCGCCCGAGGGGCCGGTGACGGCCAGGACTGGCCGGGGCCGACTGCGAGCGACAGGTCCTTCACGAGCGTGAGGCCGCGTCGCACCATGGTGACGTGCCGCAGGGTCAAGGACGCGGCTGTGTCCGCTGTGTTCGCCAGTGCCTGCGGCGGCGGGTGCCGGTGCGTGCGGCCGTGTCGGCCGTGTCGGCCGTGTCGGTCGGGTCAGCCATCTCAGTCATCCCCGGCTCGCCTCGCAGGGCGATTCTCGTCGGCCTTCCGCGCCACGATGCCGACGGCGCTGAGCAGTTCGCCCTGCAGGCGGAAGTTCTGGCGCATGGCGCGCACCCGGTCGCGCGCGACGGCGGGTCAGGCCCATCCCTCCGGGGCGCAGGACGCGCTTGCCCAGGCGGGCCAGGAGCCAGTGGCCCTGCATGCGAGCTGCCTCGGGACCGGAGCGACTGCCGCGCTCGGGCGAGGTTCCGTCCGGTGCGGAGTTGGAAGCGGACGACACTGTTACCCTTCGGACCGTAACAAATACGTTAAGGGAACCCTAACGCACTGATCCGTACTCCTGAGGGTGTGCTCCTCACGGTGCGGTGTGCGACAGATCGGTCACACCCTGTGCCGTGAGCGAAAGCGCCCGATCGCGGGCATATGGCCGGCGCCGCCCGCGTTAGCGTTGGCAACACCGAATACGAGAGGACTAGACGTGAGCGAGCTGACTTCGCCCGTGATGCCCGCGGCGGCCGAGGGGCCCGGCACGGGTCTGGGCCTGACCGACTCCATCTACAACCGCCTCCTGAAGGAGCGGATCATCTGGCTCGGCTCCGAGGTGCGCGACGACAACGCCAACGCCATCTGCGCGCAGATGCTGCTCCCTCGCAGCCGAGGATCCCGACAAGGACATCTACCTGTACATCAACAGCCCCGGGGGCTCGGTGACCGCCGGCATGGCCATCTATGACACCATGCAGTACGTCCAGCCCGACGTCGTCACGGTCGCAACCGGCCTGGCCGCCTCCATGGGGCAATTCCTGCTGACCGCCGGGAGCCAGGGCAAGCGCTACATCACTCCGCATGCGCGCGTGCTCGCGCACCAGCCCTCCGGCGGGGCTGGCGGCTCGGCCACCGATATCCGCATCAACGCGGATCTCATCATCAAGATGAAGCAGCAGCTGGCTGAGATCACAGCGGCCAACACTGGGCACACGGTGGAGGAGATCATCGCCGACTCCGATCGCGACCACTGGTTCAGCGCGTCCGAGGCCCTCGACTACGGCTTCATCGACCACATCGTGACTTCGAGCCGTGAGATCGGCGCCCAGAACGGAGAGAACTGACATGACGAGCTCTCGCCCCTACTTCGACGCCGCCGCCCGCCAGCTGGGGAGCCGCGGGCGTCGCGCCCGCTGCCCTGCCGTCGTCCCGCCACGTGCTGCCCCAGTTCGAGGAGCGCACCGCCTACGGCTTCAAGCGCCAGGATCCCTACGCCAAGCTCTTCGAGGACCGCATCGTCTTCATGGGCGTGCAGATCGACGACGCCAGCGCCGACGACATCATGGCCCAACTGCTCGTCCTGGAATCCCAGGACCCCGACGGGCTCATCACGATGTACATCAACAGCCCCGGCGGCTCGTTCACCGCCCTGACGGCCATCTACGACACCATGCAGTACATCAAGCCCCAGGTGCAGACGGTCTGCCTGGGCCAGGCGGCCTCCGCCGCCGCGGTGCTGCTGGCCGCTGGTTCCCAGGGCAAGCGCCTGGCCCCTGCCCAATGTGCGAGTTCTCATCCACCAGCCCGCCATGGAGGGCGTCCAGGGCAGGCGAGCGACATCGAGATCGTCGCCGATGAGATCGACCGCATGCGCGCCTGGCTGGAGGACACCCTGGCCTCCCACACCGGTCGTGAACGGGAGCTCGTGCACGCCGATCTGGAGCGGGACAAGATCCTGACGGCCACCCAGGCCCTGGAATACGGCATCGTCGATCAGGTCCTTTCGTCCCGAAAGACGCCCGCCTCGCCCCGCTCAGCCTGAGAAGGCTCTGAATTCGCCATGAAATTGGTCAGATCAGGGCGACAGAGCGTGGGGTGGGACACGTTAACCTACGAGAAAACAATCCCACCCCACGCCCATCCCACTACCGTGCGGACACGCCGAATAGCCCGATCATGCCGAGCCTTGTTCGTCATAGGCTTGCACATGAATTGGGCTTCGTGCCCGCAGCGGCCCGACAAGACGGAGGACCCCACGTGGCACGCAGCGCCGAGAGTGTCGATCTTCTCAAGTGCTCTTTCTGCGGTAAGAGCCAGAAACAGGTCAAGAAACTGATTGCAGGCCCGGGCGTCTACATCTGCGATGAATGCATCGAGCTGTGCAATGAGATCGTCGATGAGGAGCTCGGCGACTCCGCCGCGGCGTTCCCCTGGAGCTGCCCAAGCCGCAGGAGATCTTCGACTTCCTCAACCAGTACGTCATCGGCCAGGAGGGCGCCAAGCGCGCCATGAGCGTGGCCGTCTACAACCATTACAAGCGCGTTCAGGTGCGTGAGCGCGCGGTGGCCGAGGGCGACGGATTGGAACTGGGCAAGTCGGACATCCTCCTGCTCGGTCCCACCGGCACGGGAAAGACCCATCTGGCGCGCACCCTGGCCCGCCTTTCTCGACGTCCCCTTCGCCATTGTCGATGCGACCGCCTGACCGAGGCCGGTTACGTGGGCGAGGACGTGGAGAACATTCTTCTCAAAGCTCATCCAGGCGGCCGACGGCGACGTCAAGCGCGCGGAGAAGGGCACTCATCTACATCGACGAGATCGACAAGATCGGGCGCAAGGCCGAGAATCCCTCGATCACGCGCGACGTGTCCGGCGAAGGGGTCCAGCAGGCACTGCTCAAGATCATCGAGGGGACCACCGCCTCCCGTTCCGCCCGGCGGTGGGCGCAAACACCCCGCCCCAGGAGTTCCTGAGATCGACACCACCAATATTCTGTTCATTGCGGCGGGCGCCTTCGCTGGTATTGAGGACATCGTCCGGCAGCGCCAGCGCAAGGAGGTCGGCGCTCAGCTGGTGGGCTTCAGGGCGACCCTGGCCAAGGACTCCGGCAGGGACGTCTTCGCCTCGCCGGTGCGTCCGGAGGATCTTCACAAGTTCGGCCTCATCCCGAGTTCATCGGGCGCCTTCCCGTCATCGCCACCGTCCAGGACCTGGGCGTGGCCGAGCTGGTGAGGGTGATGACCGGAGCCCAAGAACGCGCTCGTGTCCCAGTACGAGTACCTCTTCAGCCTCGACGGCGTCGAGCTCGTCTTCACCGATGACGCCATCAAGGCCATCGCCTCTCGCGCCCTGGAGCGCAAGACCGGTGCCCGAGGTCTGACCAGCATCGCCGAGGAGGTCCTGGGCAACGCCATGTCTCGAGGTGCCCTCCATGCCCGAGGTCGGCCGGGTCGTTATCGACGCCGACGCCGTGCGCAGAACAGGGACGCCCCGGTACGAGGTGGGCTCAGACACCGGCGGCTGCCTACAAGGGGGAGCGGAGCCGAGACGGCATGAGGGTCGTTCCGGCCTCCTGCCAGAGCGGGCGTCGGCGCCCCGGCGGTCCAGGTCCGGCGGCCATGACGACGCAGACCGGACCCGGAATCCGTGGAGCGGAGCCTGCCTGGCGTTCCGCCCCGGTTGGCGGCCTATCGGGCGACCATCGACAACCTGGATGCCGCGCTCGTGCATCTGCTGGCCGAGCGCTTCCGCTGCACGCAGCAGGTCGGCGTTCTCAAGGCCGAGCTCGACCTGCCGCCTTCGGACCCGGGGCCGGGAGGAGCGCCAGGTGGTGCGCCTGCGCGCCCTGGCGCAGGATTCCGGACTCGATCCGGTTTTTCGCGGAGAAGTTCTTCGCCTTCATCGTCGCCGAGGTGATCCGCCACCACGAGGGCGATCCGTGACGAGATGACCGATCTGAGCGGAGCGCGCGGGTGAGGGAGGCCCCCTGCCCGGCGATTGACCGTCTCACCTCAGGGTGCGCGTGTAGAGCGCATCGATCCTTTGGCGAAGCGCTCCTGGGCCTGAGCCCGACGGACTTTCAATGAGGGTGTGAGCAGCCCGTTGTCGACGGTGAAGTCGCCGGGCAGCACCGTGAAGGTGCGGATGGACTCGGCCCGCGAGACCGCCTCGTTCGCCCGGGCCACCGCCTTCTCCAGGGCGGCCCGCACGCGAGGATCCTGCGCCGCCTCGATCGGGGCCATAGTCCTCCAGGCGTGGCCGGACAGCCACATCGGCAGTATTTCCGCATCCAGGGTGATCAGGGCGCTGATGCAGGGGCCGTCCATCCCCTGACGACGAGCACCTGACTGACCAGCGGGTGCCCGCGCAGTCGATCCTCCAGGATGGCGGGGGCGACGTTCTTGCCGCCCGCCGTCACGATAAGCTCCTTCTTACGGCCGGTGATCCTCAAGAAGCCCTCGGGTCGAGGGAGCCGAGGTCTCGCTGCGCAGCCATCCGTCGTCGAGCGCCTCGGCGGTCGCCTGCAGGTTGTTTCGGTATCCGCGGAAGAGGCCGATGCCCTTGATGAGGATCTCGCCGTCGTCGCTCAGCCTCACCGAGGTGCCCGGCAGAGGCCGTCCCACTGAGCCGATGAGCGTGGCCTCCGGCAGATTGACCGTGCACGGAGCGGCCGTCTCGGTCAGGCCGTAGCCCTCCAGGACGGTGACTCCGGCCCCGCGGTAGAAGTGCCCCAGGCGCTCGCCCAACGGCCAGCCGCCGGAGATGACATGGGCGACCCGGCCTCCCAGCAGGCCTCGCAGAGTGGAGAAGACCATCCGGTCGAAGACGGCTCGCTGTGCGCGCAGGCACCGGCTCGGCCCGTCCGGGTGTCCAGGGCCCGCGAGTAGGCGATCGCGGTCTGGCGGCCAGTCGGAAGACCTTCTGCTTGGCGCCGGTCGAGGCGGGCGTCGGCCGCGTTGTGAGATCTTCTCGAACACGCGCGGTACCGCGACGACGAGAGGTCGGGCGGAAGGAGGCCAGGTCCGTCACCAGGGTTCTTCACATCGGGCGCGTGCCCGAGGACCCCGAGCCGAGCGAGTAGATGATCGCGATCCTCGACGAATCGTCCCAGCACATGGGCCAGGGGCAGGAACAGCACGCGCGAACCTCAGGGGCCTTGAGCACTTCCGGAACGTGGGCGACGGCGTTGACCCCCAGGTGGATGAGATTGCCGTGAGTGAGCTCGACGCCCTTGGGACGGCCGGTTGTGCCCGGTGTAGACGATCGTGGCCAGGTCCGTGCTCTTCAGATTCGCGACGCGGGCGTCGAGGTCGGCACTGCTGACGCCGCCGGGCGCGCTGTAGCCGCTGAACACAGTGGAAGGTGGACGCGGCGGACTCGTCCCTGCCCGCCCGTCGCCATGAGCTCGGTGATGGCGCCCTCGGCGAGGGACAGCACCCGGGTCCGCTCAACTCGGGCACGGCCGCGGTGAGTGAGGTCAGCATCGTCTCCATGGCCGCGTCCTCGACCACGACCAGGCGCACGTCCGCATCGGTGAGGATCCACTGCGCCTGCTCGGGCGAGGAGGTCTCGTAGATGGGAACGACGATCAGGCCCGCCTCCCAGGCCGCGAAGTCGAGCAGCGTCCACTCGTAGCTCGTATGCGCCATGATGCCGATCGCGCTGCCGCCTCGGGCCGAGGGCCGTGAGTCCGGTCGCGACCTGACGGACCTGATCGCGGAAGCTCGGGCTGACATAACCCGCCAGCGCCCGCCCACGGAGGACTTGCGGGCGATCAGCGGGCCGTCGGGGTTGACGCGCACGCGCTCGGCGAGTGCCCATGGGCCCGTCATGTCGTCATGAACGGTGTGAGCAGTGGGGTGGAGATCTCGCTGGTCTCGCGGCTCGTGCTCACTCCTGCGGGCCCTTCCTCGTGGAGGCGTAGATATCGGCGATCGTGTCGGCGTACTCCTTCATGACCTGGTTGCGCTTGACCTTCAACGACGGGGTCAGCAGCCCGTTGGCCTCGGTGAAATGTTGGTCAGCACCCGGTAGGTGCGGATGGACTCGGCCCGCGAGACGGCGCGATTCGTGCGTGCCACGGCCCGGTCCAGTGCGGCCAGGACCTGGGGATTGGTCGAGGCCTCCACGACTCCCATCTCCGGCAGGCCGTGGTTGTGCAACCAGCCGGGCAGCACTCGCGGTCCAGCGTGATGAGAGCGGATATGAAGGGCTCGCCGTCACCGATGACGAGCACCTGGCTGATCAGCGGGTGCCCGCGCAGTCGGTCCTCCAGGATGGCGGGGGCGACGTTCTTGCCGCCCGTACGTCCGATCAGCTCCTTCTTACGGCCCGTGATCCTGATCCAGCCGTCCGAGTCGATGGAGCTGATGTCCCCGGTGCGGAACCAGCCGTCCGGCGTGAAGGCCTCAGCATCCGCAGCGGGATTGTTGTGGTAGTGGGAGAAGACGCTCATCCCGCGCACCTCGATCTCGCCGTCGGCGCTGACCCGGGCCCAGCCGCCGCAGACCGGCGGGGCCCACGGTGCTCGACCTTGTTGCGCCAGTCGAGGTTGACGCTGATGGGGCTGAGCGTCTCGGTCAGGCCGTAGCCCTCGAGGATGGCCAGGCCCAGGCCGCGGTAGGAGTGCCCGAGGCGCTCGCCCGGCGGCCCTCCGCCGGAGATCGCGTAACGGGCGTTGGGACCCAGCAGGGTCGCGAATGGTCCGGCAGACGAGGCCTGTCCGCCGCATGGCGTGCGCGGCCGCCAGCCTGCGCGAGGGGCCTGCGGGCATGTCAGGGCGCGGGGAGTACTCGATGGCGACCTTCGCGGCCCAGCGGAAGGTCTTGAGCTTGAAGCCGCCGCTGCGCACTCGCGTCCGCCGCGTTGTAGATCTTCTCCAGGACGCGGGGCACCGCCAGGACGTGGGAGGGCCGAAGCTCTTGAGGTCAGGCAGCAGGGTGGCCACGTCGGGGTGTGCCCGAGCACGCCGTTCCCGGCGATGGACAGCAGCTCAGACAACGGGCGTAGGAATGAGCCAGTGGCAGGAACAGCAGCAGCGCGTGTCGGGGAGAGAAGAGCAGATCGGGGATCCAGCGCACCCCGTTCCAGGCCAGTCCTGCCGCCATGCGATGCGTGATCTCGACGCCCTTGGGATTGCCGGTCGTCCCCGAGGTGTAAATGATCGAGTAGAGGTCGTCGGCGTTCAGCGCGTCGGGCGCTCGTCGAGGTCCGCGCGGGGAGACCGTCCTGCCCTCGGCCGAGATGGTCGTGAGGGCATCGCGGTCCAGCGACAGCACCCGCACCTCGGCGGCGTTCCGGATGCGCGGCGGCCCGCGCGGCCGCGCCCCGCACCAGTTCGGCCAGCGCGGCCGACTCGGTGATCACAAGCCGCACATCCGCGTCCTGCAGGATCCACTGCACCTGGGAGGCGGAATCGGTCTCGTAGATCGGCACCGAGACCAGGCCCGCCCGGGCGACGGCCATATCGAGCAGCGTCCACTCGCGGGAGGTGTGAGCCATGATGCTCACGCGCTGACCGGGCTCGAGCCCCATTCCCATCAGGCCGGAGGCGACCCGGGCGACGTCATCGCCGAAGCCGCGGGCCGTGACCTTGGCCCAGGAATGGCCCAGTGCCGCCTTGCGCTCGATGATCGGTGAGTCCGGGGTGCGGGCGATGCGGTCGGCCAGGAGCCACGGGACCGTCCAGGACTGGTCAGGTTCGTTGATGACGTTGCTGGTGGCCGCATCATCAATGATGGAGGGCTTGCCTGCGACGGACACAGTGGGGTGGCCGGAAGAGGATCGAGGACTCAGACTCACCGGGTCATTGTGTCAGGTCAATCGATGTGAACGGCAGGCGTCGGCCAAAAGATCTGACGTTCTGTCTTGGAGAGATCCGCTAAGGAGGCTCAGGCTGATCGTGCGCACACACTAACCGGGGGCGATGAACCCCGACGCGGACCCTGAAGACGCACCGGGCCCGCATTTCAGTACTCAGTACTCAGTACATCGCATCGATCTGTTCGGAGAAGCGCTCCACCGCTACGGGGCGCTTGACCTTCAGCGACGGCGTCAGCAGACCGTTGGCCTCTGTGAAGTCGTCGCTGAGGACCGCTGAACGTGCGGATCGACTCCGCCCGTGAGACCTGTGTGTTGGCTCGCGACACTGCTCGGTCCAGCGCCGCCAGCACCCGCGGGTGCGAAGCGGCCTCGGACACGGTCATAGCGGGCAGTCCGTGAGAGCGCAGCCACAGGGGCAGCATCTCGGCGTCGAGCGTCATCAGTGCGGCGATGAAGGGCCGGTTCTCGCCGACGACGAGGACCTGGCTGATGAGGGGGTGCCCGCGCAGAGAATCCTCGAGACCGGACGGGGCGACGTTCTTGCCGCCAGCCGTCACGATGATGTCCTGGCCCCTGCCGGTGATCCTCACGTATCCGTCCCGGTCCAGGGAGCCGAGATCGCCGGTGCGGAACCAGTCGTCCGGTGAAGGCGGACGCCGTCGCCTCGGGTCGCCGTGGTACCCCTGGAAGACCGAGGGGCCCTTGAGCAGGATCTCGCCGTCCGCGGAGATGCGCACGGACATGGGCGGCAGCGGAGGCCCCACGGTGCCGATCTTCGTCAGTCGGGGGATGTTCACCGAGATCGAGGCCCACGGTCTCGGTCAGACCGTAGCCCTCCAGGACGGGTAGCTGCCGAGCCCGCGGTAGAAGTGGGCCAGGCGCTGCGACGAGGGGTGCGCCGCCGGAGACGATCCAGTCCGCATTGCCGCCCACGAGGCTCCGGATGCGTCGGAGAGACGAGGCGGTCGGCCAGCGCCCGCCGGGCACGCAGCGCGCGGGACGGACCCGTCGGGGCGTCCAGGGACCGAGGAGTCACCGCCACCTTCGCCGCCCAGCGGAAGACCTTACGAGCGCTGCCGGAGGCCTCTGAGCGTCGGCGGAGTTGTAGATCTTCTCGAGCACTCGCGGCACGACCAGCAGGTAGGGACGGGCGGAACGCGGCGAGATCCGGCAGGAGGTTCTGGTGTCGGGCGCATGGCCGATGACTCCCTCACCGGAGATCTGGAAGACCTGCAGGAAGCGGGCGAGCACGTGGGCCAGCGGGAGGAGAGCAGGAGTCTGGAATCGAGCCCATGGCGATCTCCGGCATCCATTGATGCGCATTGGTGCTAGGGTCGGTGAAGTTGCCGTGGGACAGGACCGTGCCCTTGGGGGTGCCAGTGGTTCCCGAGGTGTAGACGATTGTCGCCAGTGAGGAGGTCCGCAGGGACTCGGTGCGCTCGGCGAGCACGGAGGCCGGAACATCGCGGCCGTTCTCGGTGATGGTGCGGATCGCTCCGGCATCCAGGGACAGCACGCTCGGGCTCTCCCGTCCGACTGAGACGGCGGCCGTGCGAACGAGCTCGGCCATGGTGATCGTCTCGGTGACGATGAGGCGGGCCTCGGAATCGGCGAGGACGTGGGCGATCTGCTCGGCCGAGCTCGTCTCGTAGATGGGGACCGGGACCAGCGCGGCGGTCCAGCAGGCGAAGTCGAGCAGCGTCCACTCATACCGGGTGCGCGACATGATGGCGACTCGCTCTGCCGGGCTCCAGGCCCATGCCGATGAGCCCGGAGGCCACCGCGTCATACCTCCTCGGAGAACTCGCGGGCCGTGATCGTGCGCCACACTCCGCTCGTCTCCTGCTTGCGGGCGATGAGGGGGCGGTCGGCTGAGCGGGAGACCCGGGCTTGCAGCAGGGCGGGAATGGTCGTCCGCTCATCAATGCGCGTGAGAGTAGGGAGCGTGCCACTCCAGCGCGTGTCCGTGGAGGCGCCCGAGGACGGGGCAGGTGGGGATGGGGCGGTCAGAACAGCATTACAGCACTCCATCCGCCATCCCAGTGCGCGGGAGGCGGGGAGCAGACCTCACCGGGCCCCGCTGGTGACACACTGGTGGAGCGGCCCCCGCGCCGGCAGGGGCAGGGGCGCTCGAGTCAGGAATGGCGGGACGTTCAGGGAGGTCTCAGGGGCGATGGGGAAGGTGCGCAGGGAGTCCTCCTGCCGATTGGGATTCTCGTTGCCCTGGCCGTCGTCGCGGTCGTCCTGCTCATGGCGCGCGTACCCGCACGGATGCCAGGCCAGGCCGGACGCCGGCCTCGTCCAGACGGCCCTCGACGATCATCAGGCGGTGCTCGATTCCGAATGGACGGATCGAGGCGTCCACCGGCGCACCGAGCATGGCCGCGGAGGAGACGATCCGCCGTGAGCAGGACGAGGCTGGCCCAGGACGGAGCTTCCGGTGACCTCGGCGACGAGCAGTGCTCACCTCGACAGGGGCGACCTTCCAGGACGACGGCAGCGTGCTGGCCGCCGTCACGGTGACCACCACTTTCGCGTGCAAAGGGGAGGACTCAGACTCGGCTGCCATCGATCCCCACTGGGTCACTCTTTGGGAGACGACGCCACCGGCTACTCGGTCGTGCAGGACGAGGTCATCGACGAGACGGCCCTCAAGGGGACGCTGGATGCTCCTGATGAGGTCCAACGACGGGCTGACCTCATCGGGCTGGCCATCTCGGTTGCCTTCGGTGTGCTGATGCTGGCTGCCGCCTTCCAGCCGTGGCTGGTGCGGCGTCGGCTCCCGGCTCGCTCGCCCCCGACTCCGGACGCCTGACGGGCTTTTCACTGCCCTGCCGGTGGGCGCGGGCGCGCGGCCCCTCGCCGTCGCCCTCGCATGGCTCTTCAGCACTGGGCAATGCCTCTACCATCAGCGACTTCGACGGCGGCCAGGCGACCTGTAGCGTGAGCGCCTCACCCTCGCTCGACTCCCGAGCTCGAGATCGGCGACGGGCTCTGGCACGGCTGCGTCGCTCAGCCGGATCGATGTGCATGGCAGCGCTGGTGATCGCGACGGCCGTCATCGTGGTGGAGTACCTGATTCTGTAGTGGGACCCCGGCTCCCAGGCCCGACGAGTAAGCCGGAGCAGCGTCTTTCCGTGCGGCGGATGCGGCAGATTCGCGGTGGACGCGACTGGATGACTTCCCCGGTCTTGCTCGGTTGTGAACCGGCATGTGTTGTGGCCCCGACCCGCTTTCCCGGGTCGGGGCCACAACTTCTTTATCGGATTGCATACGTGAACGGGTGTCAGCGCCTCACTTCTTGGGCGCTTGGGAGGCCTGGCCGAGCTCGACGGCGGTGACGCTCACCGATGCGCTCTCATCGCCCTTCTCCGCGCCGTCGTCGGCCTGACCGGCCACGGACGCGAAGTCGGAGTCAGAGCCAGAGTCGGAGTCCACGATCTCGACCGTGAAGGGGCCCGGTGACCTTGGCGGCCTCGATCAGGTCTCCCTGCACGGCCTCGACCGCGGGCGCGACCTCGGCGCCACCGCCAGAGCGACCGACAGGATCGGCGTCTTCTGGCTCGTCTTGGCCTCCGACTTCACCTTGCGCAGCGCAGCCGGGGCGGCCCGCGTGCGCGATCAGCTCGGGATCGGCATCGCCCGCGGCGCTCGCAGCTCCGCCGCTTCGGGCCAGGCGGCGCGGTGCACGCTCCCGGTGCGGTACCAGCTCCACACCTCCTCGGTGACGAGAAGGGGCAGGAAGGGGGCCAGCAGGCGCACGAGGTGTCCACCGCGATCGCCAGCGTCGTGCGGGCACTGCTCACCACTGCGGCGTCGTGCGCGCCGTCGAAGTCGTTGGCCCGGTCCTTGACCAGCTCGATGTAGTCGTCGCAGAAGGTCCAGAACAGCGACTCCGTGGCCTCCAGCGCGCGGGCGTGCTCGTACCCCTCGAAGGCTGCCGTCGCGGACTCGACGACATCGGCCAGGGCGGCCAGCACCGCGCGGTCGATGGGCTCGGTGACGGCGCTCGCGTCCAGGCTCGGCGGCGGCGCGGCGGCCAGCGCCGCCTCATCGGCGTCGAATGGGATCCCCATGGACAGGGCGAACTTGGAGGCGTTGAGGACCTTGATCGCCAGGCGCCGCCCGACCTTGATCTGCGCCTCGTCGAAGGTGGCGTCCAGACCCAGGCGAGCCGAGACCGCCCAGTAGCGAACGGCGTCGGAGCCGTACTTCTCCAACAGGTCCATCGGCGTGACCACGTTGCCCTTGGACTTGGACATCTTCTTGTGGTCCGGATCCAGGATCCACCCGGACGAGACCGGCGTGCGCCCACGGCAGTGCTCCGAATTCCAGATCGGCGCGCACCACGGTGGAGAACAGCCAGGTGCGGATGATGTCCTGGCCCTGGGGGCGCAGATCCATGGGGTAGACGCGGCGGAAGAGATCCTCGTCGCTCAGCCATCCCGAGGCCAGCTCGGGGGACAGGGAGGAGGTGGCCACGTGTCCATGATGTCGAGCTCACCCACGAAGCCGCCGGGCTCGCCGCGCTGCGCCTCGGTGCAACCGGGTGGGACGTCGGAGGAGGGGTCCACCGGCAGGGCGGACTCATCGGGTGATGACGGCGTCGTAGTCGACCTCGCCGTCGGCGCCGATCGCGTACCACAGCGGGAACGGCACGCCGAAGAAGCGCTGGCGGGAGATGAGCCAGTCGTTGTTCAGGCCCTGACCCAGTTCTCGTAGCGCACCCGCATGAAGTCGGGTGGAAGACCAGCTCGCGGCCCCGGGCGAGCAGCTCAGGCGCCCGCAGGTCCGCGCCCGTGGCGGGATTGGTCCCACTCCTTGCCGCCGTTGCGGATGTACCACTGCCGGGAGGTGACGATCTCCAGGGGCTTGTCGCCCTTCTCGAAGAAGTTGGCCTGGCGCACCGTCTTGGTGGGCTCGCCGCGCATCTCGCCGGTGGCGGCCAGCTCGGACACAGGGCCTCGCGGGCGGGTAGGCGGTCTTGCCGGCCAGTGGCGGCGTACATCTCGCGGCCCGCCTCGGGAGGTGATCCAGTCCGGGGTCTCAGCGGCTCGATGCGCCCGTCCTTGCGCAGGGATGGCGCGGCAGCAGCTCAGGTCTCTCCACCAGTCGATGTCGGTGGTGTCGCCGAAGGTGCAGCACATGGCGATGCCAGCGCCTTGTCCTTCTCCGCCGCCGGTGGGGGCAGCACGGGCACCTCGACGCCGAAGACGGGAGGTCACCGTCGTGCCGAACAGCGGCGGAAGCGCTCGTCGTCGGGGTGGGCCACCAGGGGCCACGCAGGCCGGCAGCAGCTCGGGACGGGTGGTCTCCACGCAGACGTCAGCTGGTGCCGCCCGGGCCCTCCTCGATCGGAGCGCCGGCCGCCCTGCCCGCGGCCGCGGCCCCGGCATCGGCGATGTGGAAGGCGATGCGGTGGTAGCAGCCCGGATACTCTCGGGACTCCAGCTCCGCCTGAGCCACCGCCGTCTGGAACGTCACGTCCCACAGGCCCGGGGCCGCCGACTGATAGGCCTCGCCGCGAGCCAGGTTGCGCAGGAAGGCGGCCTGGGCGACCTCTGCGGGCACGCGAGCCGATGGTCTGGTAGGTCTGCGACCAGTCCACGGACAGGCCTAGGCGGCGCCACAGGGCCTCGAACTGGGCCTCGTCCTCGACCGTCAGGCGCTCGCATAGCTCAACGAAGTTGCGCCGCGAGATGGGCACCTGATCCCTGGCCTTGATCGACTTGCCCTGACCGCCGGTGAAAGGCGGCTCGAAGTCGGGGTCGTAGGGAAGGGTCGGGTCGCAGCGCACTCCGAAGTAGTTCTGGACCCGACGCTCGGTGGGCAGGCCGTTGTCGTCCCAGCCCATGGGGTGAGAGACGGCCTTGCCCACATGCGCTGGAATCGGGCGACGGCATCGGTGTGGGTGTGGGAGACACGTGGCCCCGTGCGAGAGCCGGAGACCGTGGGCGGAGGGGTGTCGATGGAGAACACCTCGGCTCGCTCGGCGCGCTGCGGTCGAAGGCGTAGGTCCCTCGAGCTGCCAGTTCCCGCCCACGTGGCCTCCAGGCCATCGGTGGAGACCCTGGCGGGCACTCGCGGGCTGTGGACAGGTGGACGGGAGCTGGCAGAGTGGGCGGGGGCGAGACAGGGGTGAGGACCCTGCTGGAATCGCTGAAGCCGCTGAGTCTCTGGGTCGCTGGAGTCTCGGGCATGGGCCCGATTCTGTCATGGGGCGCAGAGCCCGCCTTGAACAGGGCCCGATGCCGCCGTGTGAAGTGGACTACGAGCCGGGTTTCGGCTGCTGCATGGTGACTGCGTGGGACGAGTGCCACGTTCCCGGTAATGACGATGGGGTGAAACGAAGCCCGCAGACGTTTATCGTTCTGTTAAGAAATCGCTGACTAGCGATCCGCCCCATCCGAGTCCCGAAAATCACTGAGAGGAGAGCCCGTGGACGAGCGCCCTCAGACAGCCCCGTCCGGGACATCCCTGACCCCTTCCCGGAAACCGATCCCGCTCCCGCACCTGCTCGTCATCGCCGGCTCCTGAAGCCTCCTGAAGCCTCTGACGCCTCCGCCGCAGCCCCTGCAGTTTCTGCAGCTTCTGCAGCTTCACAGGGCCGCCCCGCAGGATCTGCCGAGCTCGAGGCGCAGCGCCTGCGGGAGGATACCGGCGATATCAGAGCCCATCGATGGGGCTATCGCCGTCCCCATGACGGCTTCGAGGCCTCCGAGGCTTTCGAGGCTCGGCGCCTTCCGACGAGGCAGCCCCGAATACGCCCGTGGCACCGATTCCCGCGGTGAAGGCCGCGGACGGTCAGATCGACTGTCCTCGTTGGCGCGCGCGCAGATCGGTGTCGCCGCGGTGGCGAGCCTGGCGATCGTTGCGGCCCTTGCCGTATTCGTGCCGGGTTTCGGCGGTCGGGAAGGCGCCGCCGAGAAGGCCGTCGCACCCGGCCACCGGTACGGCCGAATCCGAGCGGCCGTCGCCCACGCCGCAGGCGACGAGGACTGCCACTGCCGAGGCGAGTCGGCACGACGGCGAGGGCGCCGTCGCCGACTCCGATCAGCCGGAGCGCGGATCCCCGAGGCGACGGCTGCCGCCGCTCCGATGACGCCTTGAGTGACGCCGGCGCTGACGGTGCCCAGTGGTGCCGGTGGCGCTGGGGGTGCCGGCGGTGCTGGTGGCGTCGCCGGTGGGGTCAACAGTCCCGACAGCGGGAGTGATGAGGGGCCTCCGGCGAGGGCGGCTCCTCGACCGGAGAAGGATCCTCAGCCAGGGGAGGGACTCCCGGGCGGAGGATCCGAGGATCCTCAGCCGCAGCCCAAGGGCCTCAGGAGGATGACCTCAACCGTTGAGCCAAAGCCTCCAGTGCCTTCGAGCAGCCCGCCCCCAAAGCCCACGACCCCTTGATCCTCGAGGGATCTTCGAGGGGCGACGCCAGGGCGTTCAGTCGAGCAATCGCGGTCGAGATAAATTGCAGATAGATGGCCAATAGGCTCCGCTAGGAACCCGATAGGAATAGGATCGAGCTGTACCTCTCGCGCCGTCCTCGTGACGTCGGGCCCGTGACCGCTTGCGACGCTCGCAGGACCACCTCACCACCGAAGAGATTCTCGAAGGGACCCGCGACCATGGATCATGAAAAAGCATTCCGAAAGAGTCCCGATACATCCGACGCAGGGGGCGACGGAAGGGCGCGGAGGACACAGGGGCGAGTCCGGTCGACATCAGGCGTGACGCCGCGGCGATGGGACGATCGCATTATCAAGACCGTCAGCCTCGTCCTGGTCGCCGTCGTCGTCGTTCGCGGTGCTCAATGGTGAGGGCCGCTGCGCGTACCATCAGTTTCTTTCAGAACTTTCGTGACCGGAAACTTCACCTGGTAGCTTCGTCGTGCTCGCCGATAGCTGATGTTCTGCATATACATGCAGCGATCGGCGAACGCGGCTCCCGTTGTGCTGGGAGGAGGGGCCAAGCCGGGTGCGGCCGCTTCGCGGTGGTATTCGATGCTCTTCGCCTGCGGTCGGGGATCGGGCTTATCTTCTGGTCCGTGGCCCGAGCCATTCTGGTCAGGACGACGACCCGATTCAAGCTCATATGAGCGTTGATAAACTCGACGGCGCGCTGATCTGGAGCTATTTCCACTGGGCGGTGCACGGATGGGCCATTTACTGCGTCGTCGCCCTGTGTAGCACTCTCTTTCCACAACCGCAAAGCGCCGATGACCTTCCGGGATGCTGTAGTCAGGATGTTCCCGGAGAATACTCGCCGGCCGATCGGGCTGGCGGTTGAGATCATTGCCATTCTGGCCACTGTTTTCGGACTGTCGACTTCTTTCGCATTCATGACCATGCAGCTCTCCTCCGGTTTTGGTGCAGACCTTTTCGGATTGGGCAATGGGAGCCTCATCCGCATCGTCGTCATCATCGGAGTCAGGTTTTTCGCCAGGGGTCAGCGTGTACCTGGGCATTGAGAGGGGATGAAGCGGGTCAGTGAGGTCAACTCCATTCTGTCCATCGTGCTCGTTGTGGGGTGCTCATCGCCGGCCCGACCCTCTACCTGCTGTCGGTTCTGCCTCAGACCGCCGGTCAGTACTTCTGGTCGATGTGGTGGATGGGAACCTGGACGGACGCCGGTTCCGCGATGGCGCCGCCGCGTATGTGGAGCGACAGCTGGAATGGCGTCTGGACCGTATTCATCTGGTGCTGGTGCTGGGCCTTCTCCCCGTTCGTGGGGTCGTTCATCGCGCATCTCCGTGGTCGCTCGGTCAGGGAGTTCGTTGTGGGCGTGCTCGGCATCCCCTCGGCGATCTGCGTCGTGTGGATCGGCGTCGTCGGCAGTGCGGCTCTTTTCTACGATGAGACGAGGGGCGGTGTCGTCAGCGCGGGCCGTGGGTCAGGACACCTCGCTCGGACTGTTCGCCATGCTCAAGGAGCTGCCCTACCGGCCGGTGGTCTTCTCCCTGCTGCTGGCCGCCACCATTCTGGTGGGCACCTACTACCTGACGTCCCTGGACTCCGGCGTCCATGCATTGAGCGGATTCGTGGCATCGGCTTCCAAGCCATCTCGGGTATTCCGAGTCACCCTGGTCGTGGGCATCGCCGCCATCGCCTTCCTGCTGCTCAGCATCGGCGGCGAGAGCGTGGTCGGCACAGTGCAGACCGGCACCATTATCGGCGCCCTGCCCTATACCGTCGTCGTGCTCCTGATGATGCTGAATACGGTCCGTCAGACCAATCTGGAGATCGCGTCGCGGAACAGCGGCTCTTAGCGGCTCGCAACAGCCCTCAGCGGCTCTTAGCGGCTTTAGTGGTTCTCAGTGACCCTTAGCGGGCATCTGGTTACCCGCCCGCATCGGGTTGGCATGCCTGACCAGGCGTGGTGTGTCCGGGCGCCGATGCCGAATCTTGAGCTCTCTCAGCTCTCTCAGTTCTCCCGGCGCACCCGTTGATGGGGAGGCATGAGGATGACTGTCACCGATCAGCACGCTCATCAGTCCCGCACGCAAGGCCATGATCGTCTCCGGCCTGCTCACGGCCGCCGGGGCCGTCATATCCGTCGTGCCCTATGCGGCGCTGCGCAATATGGCGGCCATCTGGCTGGGGGAGTCGCAGGCCACGGGCTGGGCCGCCAACTTGTGGGCCTGGGCGGCCATCGCCGTCGTCTCCCTCTTCGCCGCGCAGATGCTCTACCTCATGGGCCTGGGGCTTACCCACCTTCGCCGAGGGCGAGCTGCGCCATCTGCTGCACGCGGTGGTGGACGCCATCGGCACCTGCCGCTGGGGCGCGTGGCCGCCATCCCGCACGGCGCCATCCGCAAGATGGTGGCCGATGACACCTCCTCCATCCACACCCTCGTCGCCCACGTGCCCGGGGACGCCACCAATGCCGTCGTCGGAGCCGTTGCCGGCATAACTTCTACCTCCTGTGGACGGGTTGGCGAGCTCGCCTTGGCGCTGCTGGGCGTGTAGTCGCCTGGTCTGGCGGCCATCGCCCTTCCACCATGCGCTGGTCTCAGCGCGCATCACCGGCCACTTCGCCGTCGCGCAGACCCGGCTGTCGTCCGCCACCGTCAGAGATGCTCGAAGGCATGAAGGAGATCAAGAGCTTCCATGCCACCGATGCGACCACGCCGCTTCAACACCGGAAGCACTTCTCCAGCATCTCCCTCAGTGGTGTCCGCCTCCCAGGAAGACCATCAGTCTCATGGGCGCCTTCCTGCGTCCGGCCACTGTCTTCGCCACCGTCGCGCCCCTGGTCGTCCTCTTCGTCTCCCAGGGATGGACGCAGCTGTCCGCCACGCTGCCCTTCTTCCTCCTCGCGCTGGGCCTGCCGAGGGCTGCAGACGCTGATCGGCATGATGCAGCAGATGTACGAGTCCCGTATGCCGCCCAGGGCACCACCGACCTCCTGTCCCAGGCGCCCATGCCGGGGCTCCCCACAATGAGGGGAGGGCCGGCCCCGAGCCAGCGTCGAGGCGGATGACATCACCTTCTCCTGAGGCGGCTCACCGGTGCTGCGGGCGTCTCCTTCACCGCCGAGCCGGGCACCGTCACCGCTCTCGTCGGCCCCTCCGGCGGCGGCAAGTCCACCCTGGCCCGCCTCATCGCGCGCTTCTACGACGTCGACGGCGGCGCCGTCCGCGTGTCCGGCATCGACGTGCGCGAGGCGGCCTTCTCCTGGCTGCTGTCCCGCGTCGCGATCGTGCTGCGGGACGTGGACCTATCCGCATCGGTGGCGGACAACATCGCCCTGGGGCGGCCGGGCCACCGAGCAGATCGAGGACGCGGCTCGCGCCGCCGCCATCCACAGGCGCATCACGCGCCTGCCCGGCTACGACACCGTCCTGGGCGAAGGAGGATTCCTCTCAGGCGGCGGGAGGCGGCGGGTGACTCTTGCCCGCGCCTGCCTCCAGGACGCGCGTCCTCGTGCTGGACAGGAGGCCCACGGAGCCGATCCGCTCCGAGCGCGACATCCACCTGGCCCTGTCCCGCCTGGCGGTCAGGCGCACCGTCATCGTGATCGCCCACCGCCTGTCCACCGTGCGCGACGCCGATCAGATCCTCGTCGTCGATGAGTTGGCCGCACTGTCGAGCGCAGGCGCCACCGACTCATGGAGCTGACGGCCGCTACGCCTCCATGTGGCGCAGCCAGGACTTCGACTCCGCTGATGGTTGCTGAGCAGGGCTGACGGGGCTGATGGTGCCGGTGGTGCTGACGATCAGGCCGGCGCTCGGCCGCCGCTGCTGCAGAAGGGGAATGACGATGTGGACGATCTGCTGCGGCTCGTCCAAATACGCGCGGGATGCGGGCGATCCTCGCCTGGTTCGTCGTCTCGGCGATCCTCCAGGGCGCGACCCTGGCCTCGCGATCCTTCCTGCGCGCCCTCACGGGCGCTCCGGATTCCTGGTCGCCTGGCTCATCGCCGTGGTCGTACTCAGGTGGTCACGGTCGCCGTGGACACCACCGCCGTATGCCGCTCCTACCGGTGAGCGTCTTCGAGGTCTGCGACACCATGATCGATCGCGTGGCCGAGCACGTCTCGCTCTGCCGCTGGGCTGGTTCAACGCCCAGCGCGAGGCCTGCCGTGGTCAATGCGACCTCGAAGGAGGTCAACACCCTGTCCCACCTGACCTCCATGGTCATCCCGAATCTGTGCACACGCCTTCATCGTTCCCCTGGTCATGCTGCGTCGCCACGGCTCTCGTCGAGTGGCCGCTGGCCCTCATCATGGCGATCACGATCATCCCCTGGTCCTCATCTGGCGGCTCATGTCGCGGCGACCTCCCGCGCCAGTGAGATGGAGAACTCCGCCTCGGCGGCGGCGGCCGGGCGCCTGGTCGAGTTCGCCCGACTTCAGCCGGTCCTGCGCGCCACCGGCGTCACCGAGACGGGCTGGGAGCCCGTGCGCGCAGCCCTCGATGCCGACTCCCGAGGCCACCCCGGAACGGCCTGCGCATCAAGGCGCCCCGGCGCAGGCCGCAACCTGACCGTCAACATCGCCTTCGCCCTGGTCGCGCGTACGGGTCTGTCGCTTCGTCAGCGGTTACCGGCTCGACGTGGTCGCCCACCTGGCGATCATGACCGTCTACCTCGCGGATGCTCATGCCGCTGACCAGGGGCCGCCCTGTTCTCCACCGAGGCCGACGGTGCTCGGGTCGCCCTGCGCGCCATGAGTTCCATCCTCGACGCCGAGCCGCGAGCCCGCCCCGAGGCGCGAGGCCGTCAGAGGCACCACGATCGCCCCTGACCGTCTCGTTCTCCTACGACGGGGGCGTCCCGTTCTGAAGGACGTGTCCTGACCGCCGCGGACAGGTCGACCCCACTGGTGAGAGCCCTCCGGCGCCGAAATCAACGATTCTTCGTCTGGCGGCCCGTTTCTAGGATGTCGGCTCCGGGGGCGGTCTCGCAAGGCGGCGCCGATGTGCGCGTCTGCCCACCTCCGAGATCATGGGAATGACCTCCATGGTCTTCCAGGACGTCTATCTCTTCGACACGACCATCCGGGAGAATCTGCGCATCGCCCGACCTGAGGCCACCGACGTCGAGCTGGAGGAGGCGGCCCGCCGCGCCCGCCTGGACCGGGTCGTCGAAGCGCTCCCGCACGGAGTAGGAGACGAAGTGGGGACGGTGGCCTGAGCCTGTCAGGTGAGCGCCAACGCGTCTCGATCGCCCGCGCCTTCAGTCGAGGACGCTCCGATCCTCCTGCTCGATGAGATCACCTCCGCCCTGGACGGGGAGAACGAGTCGGCGATCACCGAGGTCGTCCGCGAACTGTCCCACGGGCGCACCGTCATGGTGGTGGCCCACCGTCTGTCCACGATCAGCCGCGCGGATAAGTCGTCTTCCTCCAGCCGCCGACGTGCGCGGAGTGGCGCAGCGAGCGCACCGGACAGAGCGGCCGCCATGCCCGGGCCTTTCCGCGACTTCGTCAGAGGCGTCCACCGCCTCCTCCCGCTGGCACCTCGCGCGGGCGGGCTCAGGCCCCGAGGGCGCGGTCGCGGGCGATCGCCGCGCACCGCCTCGATCACTGCCGGGAAAGCCCGCCCCCTCGCTGCGATCAGACCGCACCGTCGTCGCCGAGAGGCACAGCTGTCGGGCAGGTCCGCCAGTGCGGCCCGTCCGTCCTCGGCTCGACGCTCCGCCTCGCGGCGGACCATGGACGCCGATCCGAGCAGCGCCCGGTGACGATCTCGACCGCCCGCGCCTTGGGAAGTCCGGCATCGGCACCGCCCTCGGGCCGAGTGCCTCGATGAACGTGAGATGAATGCCGGAAGGCCGGCCGGGGCCGTGGCTGAAGTTCTTCCTCATCCAGGACCATTGTGCGACCGACCCGGCTCATGAGGCGGCCAGCTCAGGTCCTCCCTCATCGCCGCCGTGCCGCCCGCCGTCCAGGGCCGTCGTAGATTCGCGGACCGCCGCCGCCATATTCGGCAGCTGGCGCACCACGCGTGCCGTCCGGCGGCAGGGGACTCCAGTCGCGTCGTCGTCAGCCCCGCCGCAATGGAGACGACCAGACTTCCGGGCGGCCGGGGCATCCTGCAACAGTGCCAGTCGGCAGGGATGACATGCGGTTTTGACCGCCGGGGATCGCGACGTCGCTCGTACCTGCAGCTCCTCGGCGCTGGGGGCGGGACGCACGCCGGTGCGGCGGCCAGCGCCGAGGGCGGGCTCGTACGCCTCCACACAATCGATGCCGCCACTGTGCGGAGGCGATCGGACCAGTCCACGATCGCGCCCGCCATATTGCCCGCACCGATGAAGCCGTAAGTCGTCCATGACCTCAGTCTATCCGCCCCGTGAGCCGGGCGGACCGATCTCGCGGCGAGTGCGATCGGCAGCGAACTGGACCGATCTCGAGCCGGGTACGACCGATCTCGGCACGGGTTTCGACCGATCTCGGCGAGGGCGGGCTCCTCAGATCAGGTCAGGTGAGGACTGCCCAGCCGAGCGGCGGCGGGACGACGCCGTCGCCCTCGGGGCGCGGGGCGCGGGCGTCATGACGTCGAGGCCAGGGACGGCTGGTGGCCCGCCGTGGGCAGCCAGGCCTCGGTCTCCTCCAGGCTGAGGACGAGTACCGCCTCAGCCCCTCAGTGCTCTCAGCGCTCTCGTGCTCAGGTGAGCGCGCCCCGCATGCCTGGGGACAGCACCGTGTTGTCCAGGTGAAGGGCGTCGATTACTCGGCGTCGTGCAGCACGGCAGGCGGCAGCGCACTCCGATGAGCTCCTGGTGCGGGGCCGCACCGACCCGCCGTCCCGCTCATGCGGCGGGCACGCTCGGGGCGGATGGCGTCGTCCCCGCCGAGCCGGTCCTCCTTGATGGCGCGCAGACCGTCCTCATCGCCGTAGTAGATCGCCGGCGTCCCCGGCAGGGTCATGAGCAGCGCCAGGGCGTGGGGCAGACGGCGCGCATCGGGCAGTTGGGAGGCGATCCTGGAGGTGTCGTGGTTGCCGATGAAGGTCCATGGCACGAAGGTGGCGAGCAGATCGGCGATTGCGCCGCAGGTCCAGTCCAGCTCGTAGGAGTTCCGCCTCCGCCAGGGAGTGCCGATCGCCTGCAGCTCGTACTGGTAACGGGTTCATGCCCGAGGCGGTCACGATGGCGTGATGTCCGTGGATGACCTCGCCCGATGTAGACCTGCGGATGGTCGCGACGCGCCCCGGGGAGCACTCGCGTCCAGAAAGCCGGATCGACGGCGTAGGCCGCATCCAGTCTCCAGCCGTCCACGCCGCGCTCGCACCAGTGGGTCCTGACATCGGCGGCCAGGTCCACCACGGCCTCGCAGAGGTGGTTGAGTCAGGCATCCTGGCCCTCAAGCGCCTGAGTCAGGCGCAATGCCGGGGCCCATGTTTCCCCAGTTTCTCCGGGTTCCCCAGCTACTCCGCCTGTTTCGCCGCCCCCGTCGCCTCCGGCCACGTCGGGTGGAACATGGAGGCACTCGCGGGAGTGGGGGCCGGCTTCGGGCGGGGCAGCGAAGGCCGGGTGGTCGATGCCGACGTGGTTGAAGACGCCGTCGAGCATGACCCGCACCCCAGGCGTGGGCGGCGTCGATGAGGGCGACGGGTCCTCATTCGTACCCAGTCGGGGTCGAGCCGCATGTGGTCGATCGTGTCATTATCCGTGCGACATCGAGTGGAAGACGGGAGCCGAGCATGAGCACGTTGCAGCCCCGAGCTCGACAAGGCGGTCGAGCCAGGGGCAGCAGGCGGCCCAGCGGTGCTCGGCCGCCATCGCGCGACCGGTGACGGGGATCGTCCGGGTCGCCCTCCGGACACAGCGCCAGACGCCGACGGCGCCCAGGAAGACGTGCCAGGGCGATGGCTGACGGACCCAGTCCGCTCACGGACCAGTGGAGTGGGCGGCGGAGGACTCGGGCGCGGCGTCGTCGGCGTGCGTACCCTCAACCTACCGCGCTGACGATGCCGATGGTCGGAAGGTCGCGAACGTATGGGGTCTTCGCGCGAACTCGCGGGATCGCGGCGATGAGGGCTGTCGATTGCTTTAATCCATACCGTATGGTATTTTACGTACGCCTAGTTCATGCCGATCGGTCATATCGATTGTGCGATACGCGACGATCGGACATCCAGCCGGTACCGAGTCAGTTAAGGACATCGGGCATGGCCGCCATCAGCGAGGACACCGACGAGAGGACGAACAAGGATGAACGAGGATCTGCTCACCATCACCGACCTCCCACAAGCACTTCGGCTCCGGTGCGCGCACCGTGCGCGCCAACGACTCCATCTCGATGAACGTGGCCTCCGGCCAGGTCGTCGGACTGCTCCAGACACAACGGGGCGGGCAAGAGCACGCTGGTCAACCAGGTGGTGGGCCTGCGCGCCCACATCGGGACCATCAGACTCGACGGCTTCGATGCGGTCGCTGGCCCGCCGCGGCCAGGCGCGCCGCGAGCGTCAGGCCAGGCCAACATCCCCCATCACCGGGCTGACGCCGCCGCGCCTCCATCGAACTCGTCGGGCGCGTCCGCGGGGCCGACGCGTCGTGTCCGCCGGCGGGCGGGCAACTCATCGATGCCCTCGACATCGGCCAGTGGGCCTGCCCGGCGCAGAAAGATCTCCGGCGGGATAGCCAGGCTGACCGCCTTCGCCATGTGCGCCGTCGTCCGGGTCGGCTCGTCATCCTCGACGAGCCGACCAATGACTGATCGATCCGTGCGCCGCCGTCTGCTGTGGGATCAGATCGCGCACTCGCCGACGGCAGCCGCCGTCCTCCTGGTCACCACAACGTGCGCGAGGCGGGCGGGCGGTCGACACGGCTCGTCATCCTCGATCGCGGTCGCGTCATCGCCCGGAGCGCCCGATGATCATCGCCGCGCGCCGCACCCCGTCGTCATGGGGCTCACGGCCTCCGGCACCGTCCTCAGCCCGCCTCCCGGGCTGTGGCCGTCAGACGCTCGAGGCGCTCGCACCGTCGTCGGAGTACCCGCCGAGCAGTCGACCGAGGGCCATCGCCTGGGCCTCCCGGCTGCGTGAGGACGGCGTCGTGAACGCTACAGCCTCGAGCCGGTCTCGCTGGAGGACGTCTCGTCGACCTCCGCCCCACGGCTCCCGGGGCTGATGACGGCGACGGTCCCGATACCCCAGAGCCCTTCGACACCCCCGGACAGTGCCTGATCGCCAGAGGAAGAAGCACGATGACCGCTGCGATCGACGCCCAACCACTCCAGCCGGGCTGTGGCGTCAGACCAGCCTGCTCACTTCAGTGGCAGCTCGCGCTCCTGCCGTGATGCGTTGCTCATGGTGATCCAGGCGCTCCTGTCCGTCTCCACGATTCTCAGGTACGGGCTCATCGCCCTGGCGACCCTGGGGCCGGAGGCGAGTCTTTACCTGGCGACCGGTGCGCCCGCCATCTCCCTGGTGGTCCTCGGCCTGGCCATGACTCCCAGTGGGTCTCCCAGTCCCACCGAGGGGAGCCTGGACTGGATGCACGCTCCCGTGCCGCGGATCGCCTTCCTGCTGGCGGACCTCACCCTGTGGACGCTCCTGGCGCTGCCCGGCCTGGTTCTCGGGGTGGTGGTCGGCGCCGCCCGCTCGACATCTCTCTGAGTCCCGCCTGGTGGCTCCTGCCCGGGGCTGTCCTGGTGGCCTGACAGCCACGCCATCGGGTACGCCATCGCCAACCTCCTGGCGCCTCCCTGGCGCAGATCATGTCGCTAGGTGCTCATCTTCGTCATCATGCTCTTCTCGCCTTCTCCTACCGGCCTCCCAGTTGCCCGGCTGGGCCCGGACCGTGCACGAGTGGCTGCCCTTCGAGCCCATGGCCCAGGTCGTGCGCGCGGGTCTGTGCTCGCAGGACGCGTCCATGACGGTTCGCTCCTGGATCGTGCTGGGAGTCTGGGGGCGCGGCGGCGATGGCGGGGGCCTCCTGGGCCCTGGGGGCGTCACGTCTGAGAATCCGCGGGATGAGTGCGGCGCCCGTCTGAGAATGAGGCCATGGCACGCCAGGACTCCCCGCGCGACTCGGACGACCCCTCGCCGAGGTCCAGAAGCAGCCACGCGCGCCCCTCAACGACGCCATCAATTCCCTGACCCGCTCGGTTGTCGCCCAGACCTCCACTCGCACCAGTCAGGACGCCGTCGCCGGTTCCATGCGCAAGGCCGCCCGCTCCCTGAGCGCGGCGGCTGAGCGTCTGGGCGGAGGCGGCAGAGGCGGCGGAGGATCTGCCAGAGGGACGGCGCCCGCAGGCGGTCCGAGGCGACTCGTCAGCTGCTGCTCAGGCGGCCGGGCGTCGTCTTCGCCGCCAAGGGGCTGAGGGGGCCTCCGTCAGCGCGATATCGCAGCGGCGCCGGTTTCACCAAGGGCGCCTTCTACCGCCCTTTCGCCTCCAAGGAGGAGGTCTTCCTCGAGATTGCGCGCTTGCGCTGCTGTGCCGAGGAGGGCGGCGGGCAGGGCTCCTGCTGGCGGTACGACCTGGCGGACGTTCAGTGAGGATGTTCTTCTTCAGCTCGAGTTCTGCTTGTACGCGGTGCGTCGCGAGGACCGGCTCTCGCAGAGGTGCTGGTGGACGGCTGGCATCACTCCTTCGAGGCGGTGGCCGCTCAGGTGGCCCGCTCAAGGGGCGCGACGCTGCCGCGGAGGATGTCGAGACCGCCTTCGCCGCGGTGGCCAGTGGGTCTCCTGGGGTCGATCGTCGGTGCGGCGGCGAGCCCCGGAGGAGACGAATCCGATGGTTCAGGGCGTCTGGGGGCGCCTGCTCGATGCGCCTGACAGCGCGTGACGGAGAGTCCTCCTGGAGCATCTGCAGGGCGGCTGCCCGCAGGCTTGCCCGTGGGGCTGGATGTGAGAGGGGTCGGGCTGCACGTGGGTGGCCGCATCGACTCCATGATCGATGCGAGCCGCGGGCTCAGGCCTCCAACACGGTGATCGCGCGCGGTGAGAACGCGAGTGAGAATGTGATACGGACCTCCTTGCTGGTGGGGACTTTGCAGTCTACTTATATGCCGCAAGTGCGCAGGTGCACGACTCGCCGGTCCCGCCCGATCCCAGGGGAAGCCATGTCCTTCAAAGACGCCGTTGTCTATCAGATCTATCCGCGATCCTTCCGCGATTCCACGGGTGACGGCGTCGGTGACCTACGCGGAATCGTCGAGAAGGTCCCTACATCGCCTCCCTCGGCGTCGACTACGTCTGGCTCAACCCTTCTTCCCTCGCCGGGCAAGGACAGCTGCTATGACGTGTCCGACTACTGCGCCATCGACCCGGACGCATGGGCACCCTGGAGGACTTCGGCGACCTCGTCTCCGCCCTGGAGGCCCACGAGGGGCGGCGTCATGCTCGACATGGTCCTCAATCACACCTCGACCGAGCACGAGTGGTTCCAGCGGGCACTGGCCGGGGAGCAGCGCTACCGCGACTACTTCTACATCCGTCCTCCCAAGGCGGACGGCTCCCTGCCCACCAACTGGGTCTCCAAGTTCGGCGGGTCGGCCTGGGCGCCCTTCGGCCCGTTGATGAGGACGGGCGCCCGCTCTCGGCGAGTACTACCCACCTCTTCGACCCCGGTCAGGCTGACCTCGACTGGCAGGCAACCCCGAGGTGCGCGCCCGCGCCGCCGAGGTCGTCAACTCTGGCGCGCCCGGGGCGTGCAGGCGTTCCGACCGACGTCGTCAACCCTCATCGGCGAGACCGAGCCGCTCCAGGATGCCCCGGTCGGGGTCGATGACCGGCCCACCTACACCGATGGCCCGCTCGTCCACACCTACCTGCGCGAGCTCAACGAGGCCAGCTTCGGCCAGGACCCCGACTCGGTGACGGTGGGGGAGATGTCCTCGACCAGCATCGGCGCGTGCGTGGGTACACGCGTCCGGAGAACCATGAGCTGTCCGCGGTCTTCAGCTACCACCTCACAGGTCGACTACGCCGACGGGCGCAAGTGGACGACTCATGGGCCCGACATCCTCGCCCTCAAGCGCCTGCTCAACGACTGGTCCCTCGGGCTTCAGGCCGGCGGCGGCTGGAACGCCCTGTTCTGGAACAGCCGACCAGCCCCGCGCCCTCGACCGCTTCGGCGACGCCGACCGATTCCGCTACAGGTCACGCCGACCTGCTCGCCGCCGCCATCACCTCATGCGCGGAACCCCTACAGTCTCAGCATGGGCGAGGAGATCGGCGCGAGCGACCCCGGCTACACGACCATCGACGACTACGTCGATGTCGAGGCGCGCAATGCCTTCGTCGAACTCGTCGATGCCGGGCACGATCGGGAGGAGGCCTTCCGGATCGTCCACTCCAAGGCGCGCGACAACGCCCGCACCCCCATGCAGTGATTCCAGCGCCGGCGCCGGGTTCACCGATGGCACCTGGCTGCAGCCCAGCCCACCGCAGGCCGAAGGTCAACGTCGCCCACGAGGAGACGGCGGGACGCATCCTGCCCTTTCTACAAGCGGCTCATCGCCCTGCTGAGCACCCGGTGATCTCGAGGGCGACTACGAGCCTACGCCCGACCACGGACGTCCTGACACCATCCGTCGGCACGAGGCCGCCGTCTGCTGGTGATCTGCAGCTTCGCGGGCACGAGACCGAGATCGATGTGCCCGAGGACTTCCTGGACGGCGAGGTGCTCGTCTCCAACTGCCCGGCGCGGCCGCTGCGTCCGCGTCTGAGCCTGAGCCCTGACGGACGCTTTGGCCCTGCTCGTCTGAGCCCAGTCAGCCCAATTCAAGCGGTTCGGTCACTCGCTCAGCGGCGAGGCGGCGATCCCCTCGCCAGATCTTCTGACGACCCACGGGCCGTATCCAACTCCATTCCTGATCCATTCCTGACAGCATCCACCGCCCGACAACCGCCTCTTGTCCGCCCCGAGTACCGCACCGCTTGCGCGAGCTTCTCCCGACCCTGCTGCCAGCACAACGCTCCGAAAGGGAACCCTCATGTCCCAACCGGCAACAGATCGCGGGGTCCCGATCGCCTCCCGGTGACGGGGAAGGTCATCGACTGGCGACGTCCCGCGATCTTCTCCTCCCAGGCAGTCGGCGACGGTCTCGGTGTCGAACCCGACGACGGAGCCATCGTCTCCCCGGTCGATGCAGAGGTCACGTGGTGGCCGGCACCGGGCACGCCATCAGGTTCACGGCCGACTCCGGCCTGGAGGTCCTCGTCCATCTGGGCGTGGACACCGTGGAGCTGGAGGGCAAGCCCTTCAATCTCCACCGTGAGCGTGGGCGACACCGTCAAGGCCGGGGACAAGCTCAGGACCATGGACCTGGAGCCATCCGCGCCGCGGAGAGGCCACCACCGCCATCGTGGTCCTGACCAACACCATCACCACCTGGGTCCTGTCCGTGGACACCGGTCAGGCGAGGCCGGTGCCACCGTCGCCACCGCCGCGCTCAAGGGGCGAGGACGACGATGCTCCGCGCCGGCGCCGGGGCCTCCCAGCGGTCGCGGAGGCCTCGGGTGACAGCGAGCACTCGACAGGCTGACCGGCTTCGACGCCACCGCCGCCGACATCATCAAGAACATCGGCGGCCCGACAACGTCCGCCTCGGTGCTCCACTGCATCACCCGCGTGCGCTTCTACCTCGGGGACGAGTCGATCGCCGACGACGCCGCCGTGGCCGGCACCGAGGGCGTCATCGACGTGGCCAAGGCCGGCGGCCAGTACCAGGTCGTCATCGGCCCCGAGGTCGAGGACGTCTACGAGGCCGTCGTCAAGCAGCTGCCCGGCACCTCTAAGGGCGATGCGGAGGGCGAGGTCGAGGAGGTCGAGAGGCCCACCACGCTCATAGGATGGGTCAAGTTCGGCTTCTCCTCGCTCATCGGCGTCATCACCGGATCCATGATCCCGATCGTCGGGATGCTGGCCGCCTCCGGAATCCTCAAGGGGCTGCTGGCCCTGCTCGTCCAGTTCAAGGTGGTGGCCGAGGCCTCGGACACCTACCAGATCATCGACGCCATGAGCTCGTCGATGTTCTACTTCCTGCCGATCATCGTCGGCTTCACCGCCGCTCGGCGCCTGGGGTCGAACCCATCGTCGTGGCCATTGTCGGCGGCGTGCTGTGCTACCCCTCCATCGTGGCCCTGTCCAACCCCGACCATATCGTCAAGGTCACTCAGGACGACGGCTCTGTGCAGTACACCGAGACCTACCACGTCATCGCACAGTTCGGGCAGACCGTCTTCAACGCCGACTTCTTCGGGATCCCGGTCACCCTGCCGCAGGGCAACGCCTACGCGTCCTCGATCTTCCCCATCATCGTAGGCGCTTGGCTGGCCGCCAAGATCGAGCCCTGGCTCAAGAAGGTCCTGCCCGCGGTCATCCGCCCCATCTTCGGCCCGCTCATTGAGATCTTCGTGGTCTCCGCCCTCATCCTGCTGGTCTTCGGCCCTGCGGTCATGTTCGTCTCGTGGCATCGCGCTCTGGCTCATCAATCGCGATTCTGGACTTCAACTACCCGATCGCGGGCTTGGTGATCGGCGGCTTCTACCAGTGCCTGGTCATCTTCGGCCTGCACTGGGCGGTCATCCCGCTCATCTCCTCCGAGCTGGCCTCGACCGGGAACTCGTACCTGAACGCCATCGTCTCGGCCATCGCAGATCGCCCAGGGGCGGCGGCGCCCTGTCGTGTGGATCAAGATCAAGAAAGCCCGTATCAAAGAGCATGGCGGGCCCCGCCACCGTCTCCGCCTTCTGCGGCATCACCGGAGCCCGCCATGTACGGTCTCAACCTCAAGTACGGCCGCATCTTCATCACGGCTTCTGCTCGGCGGCGCCGTGGGCGGGCTGCTCACCGGTCTGTTCAGTGTCAACATGTACGGGTTCACCGGCGCCTTCGTGGGCTTCCCTCCTTCGTCAACCGACGGCATCGACTCAGGCTTCACCGGATACTGGATCGCCTCTGATGCAGGCCCTGGCGGTCTCCTTCGCCTGCACCTACTTCTTCGGTTTCAGGAGGACTTCGAGCAGGGCAGAACCGTCAAGAAGGTCCGGCTGGGCAAGCGCGAGCCCGCCGGTGCGTGACTCTCGGGAGGCGCCGGTCGGACGGTGAGCAGGCTCCCTCCCGCGCCCTCGTGCTCCTTCAGCCACTGCGGCCGGGGGAGCACGAGGGCGTCTGCGCCTCCCGGGCCCCGCGATCGCTCAGCGCTGGGGCCGGCAGGCGCTGGGCGTGGAGATGAAGCTGAAGGTCCGGGGCGCGTGATGGGAACGGGTGTACTCGAAGGGGACCCGCCGAGTCGAAGGAGAAGGACTCGACAACGCCGACGCAGTTCTGCCCTGCCCAGGTCCAGGTGGCGCAGGTCGTCGTCGTCGAGCCGGCCTCGATGGTGGCGAGGCGGGAGGAGGAGACGATGCTCACGTCGAGCTCGTTCTCCAGGTAGGCGTAGATGGAGGACTCGGCCGCGTCCCGCGGTATCCGGGGGACGACCTCGGCGAGGAACATGTTGTGATCGACGATGGCGGGACGCCCGTCGAGGCCAGCAACGTCGCGTCAGGGAGAGCGCGCTCTCCCCCTCGGGCAGGCCGGACCGTTCCGCCAGGCCCGAATCGACGGTCACCGTGCGGGAGTCCAGCAGCCTGGTGCGCACCTCAATGCCCAGGCGCCGGCCCGCCTCGGCCAATGACTCGACGCCGGCCAGCAGGAAGTGGGACGCCCGGTACTGACGGAAGATGACCTGGATGCCCCGGCCCTGCATCGCCTGGACGTACCCCTGGCTCGCCAGATACTGGAGCGCCTTGCGCACCGTGTTGCGCGAGATCCCGAACTCGTCCGCCAGGGAGTTCTCCGAGGGGAGGAATGACAAGAAGGGGTACGTGCCCCGTTCGATCCCCGTGCGCAGTGCGGAGTAGATCTCCTCGTACTTCGCCACTGCCTCGCTCTCTCCCGCCCAGATTCTCACCGAGCGACCAGTTGTCGGACGACCGGTAGGTCGTTGGGGCTCAACCTTATCCTCTGAGGCGCTCAGGACGGGAGAGTGCTGACCGATGGCGGCCCGATAGCGCCCTGGCGACGAGCTCCGCGATCGCGGGATGATCGCCCAGGGGAGCGGAGACCACATCGGCGTCGGCGCTGTGCAAAGCGCGGAGAGCGCCCTCCGCCAGGAGATAGGCGGCGACCGCGATGCTCCTGACGCCCCCGGCGCGCCAACGACGGATGGCCTCGCGCACGCCCGGCCGGGCCGCCGACAGGTGAGCCGGGCGCACCGGGACTGCCGAGCAGCCGGGCCAGCTCCCGGGCAGCGGTTTCCACCTCGGCCACCGGCCCCGCGGCGACGCGAACCGGCCGCGCCAGCACCACGCCGTCGAGCTCCGTCAGATCCGCGCCCTCGCGCGCCAGTGCTTCCCGGAGGCGCTGCGCCGCTGCTTCCACGACGATGGGCTCCGGCCCCAGATGGGCGGTGATCGTCCCGGGTCCATGCTCGCTCGTGAGGCGCGGCAGATCGTGCTCGACGTGGTATCCCCGCCCAGGAAGAAGGGCACGACAACGGGTCGGCGTCTCCCGCCAGCGCCTCCGCCGCGCTCGGCCTCTAGAACTCCACCCAGCCATGGCGCACCTCCGTCCCGGGGAGCAGCTCGCCGACCCGCCCCGGCCGTGCGCTCCAGCAGCGGCACGGCGCTGGAACGACGGGTGCCGTGGGCGACCAGGACGAGGGTGCAGGCGCCGCCGTGGTGGAGGCGGGACCGAATCCGTGCGAGCACTTCGACGGCCATGGGGTCAGGCCGCCGGTGCCACGATGGAGCCCTCCAGGTCCTCCAGCGGTTCCGGCCTGCACGGGCGCTCCGCCGCCGCCGTCGAGGTCGGCGGGCGCGCGCGCCCCGAGGATCCAGGCCCCTGCGCGTCCTGGGCGTCCCGAGTTGCGACCAGCGGTGCCCATGCGGGCACGGGCGCCAGGGGGCGATGGCGATGAGCGGTCGGGGCGTGCAGGCGGACAGGATCGTGCGCGCATTGGTCGGCACGATGGGCCGCCGACCGCGCTGCCGAGGATCCGCCCGGCAGCCTCGATACCAGCCAGGCCGCGATCGGCGCCGCGACAAGACCGCCGGCCAGCAGTGCTCACGACCACGGGGCTGATGCCGGCCGTGCCCAGCCCTGCGAGGCCCGCCGAGGCGGCCAGGGCGACCATGAACTCGGAGGTGTCCACGCTGCCGATGACGGTGCGCGGTGCGGTGCGACCGCGTGCCAGCAGCGTCGTGGTCGCCACCGGGCCCCAGCCGCACCGCCGGTCGCGTCCACGAAACCGCCGACCAGGCCCAACAGGGCGAGAACCGGACCGGTGCGGACTGCGCCGGACGGTGGAGCCGGCCGGAGGCGCACCGCGAAGCGGACCAGGACGTGCAGCCCCGGTGCCAGCGGCAGGAAGCTCGGGCCATGGGCGCGGCCGCCTCGGTGCTCAGATGCGACAGGACCACCGCGCCCAGGAGCGCGCCCGCGCTCCCGGGAGGCCCAGGCGCGCCACGAGTCGCCAGTCGGTGTTGCCCAGCCGGTGGTGGGCCGTCCCCGAGATGAGCGCTTGCCGATCTCGGACGAGTGGACGCTCGCGCTCGCCAGGGGCGGGGCCGATCCCGACCAGCGGAGCAGCGAGGAGGAGGTGACGCCGTAGCCCGTGCCGAGGGCGCCATCGACGAGCTGGGGAGGCCGCCACAAGGGCCGAGACGAGCTTTCTCACAGGCTGATCCGATTCTGTCTGTGCGGGTGCGGTGGGAGCGGGCGGTCATTCAGGCACGAGCCGGTGCACTCAGGCAGGGCTGACCGTGGCGAGCGTCGCCGAGGACGATGACCGCCGGGGCTCTGACCCCGACGGATTCGGCGACGTCGGGCGAACATCACAGGCGTGTCATCGTCACCCGCTGATCAGGCTGGTACCCGCGCTCGACGACGGCCGCAGGGGTCTCGGAATCAGCCCCGCGATCGAGTGAGATGGCGGTGGGCGGCGCAGGTGGTGCACGCCCATGAGCAGGACCAGGGTGTGGTCGCGGCGCACCGGGACGGTGGCGATCGATCCTCGTGGGGCCGAGACGACCGAGCACGCGGGCGAGCCCGCGATGCGCGTGAGCAGGGATCCCGGCCGCCGCAGGCACGGCGATGGCCGAGGTCACGCGGGGACGACCTCGAGCCTCGCGCCGGCGGCGCGGCAGGCCCGACGCCTCCTCGCCGCCGCGGCCCGAGCACGTAAGGGGTCGCCGCCGCTGAGGCGCACCACCCGCTGCCCGGCTTTGCTCGCGCTACCAGGAGGCATCGATCCCGTCCTGACCAGGTGTGTTGCCAGGGCCGCTTGGGGCATCGATCACCTCGGTTGCCGGGACTCCAGGTTGTCCAGCGGGCCGCGCGGCTCGGACGGTCGGCGACGACGACGTCAGCGCGGGAGGCAACTCCATCCCGCGCACCGTGGTGAGACCAGGCTCGCCCGGGCCTCGCAGACGCGACCCTGCCTCGGCTCATCGTCGAGGATGCCCTCCCGGGCGGGCGCTCCTATTCCTGTCCGGACGCCCGCGTTGTACTGCTCAGGATCCTCCAGGGCCCGCCAGGGGAGCAGGAGTTCCGGGAGTTTCCGAGGGCCGCGGGATCGCGGACCATGCCGGCCCCCAGGGTCCAGCCGTCCTGCAGGTCGATGAGCAGGAAGGCGCCGAAATCGGCGCGTGACGTCGCGTAGTCGGCGGCGGAAGCAGCTCGGCCAGCCGCAGGCGGGAGGGCGTCGATGTCGTTCAGGGCGAGTTCGTCCGCGGGCGAGATCGCCGATCGTCAGCTCTGGGACGCCTCGATGCTCGCACGAGTGCCCAGACCGTACGGGCGCCGGCGTGCCGGCGACCCGATCGCGCGCGCGTGCAGGGCGCTCCGGACAGCCAGGCGACGTGCGCCTCGATCTCGCGCACGAGCGGCGAGAGGTCGGCGCCCGCCGCGATGGGATCGCCGCAGGGCGATGTCGATGTCAGTCAGCAGTTCCGGGGACACCGATTGCCGGCCCGCGCCCGCAGGACAGGCCGGAGCTCAGGTTGATGCCGGTCGCCGTGGTCCGCCTGCCGAGCAGGACGACGACGTCATCGCCGAGTTCCACCGCGCCGGCACTGGTCCGCCCGGCGTGGCCGCGGTGATCAATCAGCCCCTCGGCGGCGCTCTGAGGGCGGATGACCAGTTGGACGGGCAGGCGCAGGGCGCGCATCGGCCTGAGTCGAGTCGCGGGCGGGGACTCCAGCAGCTCAGGAGGGCGAGGACCGTTGTAGAAGGGGGTGCCCCGAGCGCTCACGACGTTGTCCCTGCAAGCGCGGAGGTAGGCGGGACGCGCGCGTCCCGCGACCTCGAGCGCCGCAACGCCATTCGATCTGCTCGGCCGTGCGCGCCTGTAGACCTCGGCGGAGAAATCGACGATCGATCTTGATGACCGCGACCACCCGCGGGGGACCCTTCAGGAGCTGCCACCGCCAGATGGCGCCAGGGTCTGCTCCACCACCCCGTGGCGGGCATCCACCAGCGCACGACAGCGGCGCCCGTGGAGGCGCCGGTGACCGTGTTGCGCGTGCGCCTGCGTGCGGGGCGATCGCCGGGATGAAGGGCGCTGCGGGGTGGCGCAGTGGCGGTGGGCGACGTCGATGTGATGCCCTGCTCGCGCTCGGCCCGCAGGCCGTCGGTGAGCGCGCCAGGGTTCCCGCGCCGGTCAGGCCCCGCTCCAGGCTGACCCGCTCGACGGCGGCCAGCTGATCGCGCAGAGGCCGGTCTTGGAGTCGAACGGGAGGCGGCCCACGGTGGACTTGCCGTCATCGACGCTGCCAGCCGTGGCCGGGCGCAGCGGCAAACCGGTGGTGGTCATCGGGAAGTACCCCTCCTTCTTGCGGTCCTCCGTGGCGGCCTCGCTCAGGCGGTCGATCGGCGCGCGCGGCGCCCCGCTCAGTCAGGACGGGGGCGCCACCTCGTCGCGATCTCGTGATTCGTGGCGGCGGACCCACCGCCCCGGTGCGGGACATGTCGCCCACGGTGCGGTACCGCACGGTCAGCGTGCGCACCTCCTCGCCGTCGCGCGGCCGGGGTCACCAGGGCTGACCGGCAGCCACATGCCGTCGCTGGGAGACCTCCCGCTCGTCGGGGCGTAATTACAGGCTCAGCGGGACGGATGTCCTCGCGCTCGATGTAGCGCCACGTCCAGCTCGGTCAGTTCGACGGCGGAACGCGCACATGCGCTCGCCGGGCGTGCCGGGGAGTTGACAGGGTCCCAGCTCAGGGGCGCTGTTGCGGGAGTCACTGCGGAACTCGTCGCGCGAGACGATCCGCTCTTGCGGCGCCTTGCCTCAGCGCCTCCCGCCGCCCGAGACCCCGTCGAAGCCCCGGCTCGATGGCGTCGAGCAGGCAGGGTCTGCAGGATTACGCGTGCCGTGGCGCGTTCGCGCAGGCGCCCGTCGTCCGTGTAGTCTGGACGCCGGCGACGACCAGGGCGCACTCCGAGGCGCTCGGCGGTGCCGGCGACTCCCGGTAGGCAGTACCTCGAGTTGTGGCCGGTGTCCACGTGCAGCGGGGGAGGGACGGGCGCCGGCCAGGGTCTGTGGCGGCGGGTGCCGCGGCCACCGGTCGCGCACTCCGGAAGGCAGCACAGGGGCGACGGCACTCGGCGACGATCTCCCGGATCGCGGTGCCCTCGGCCTCAGGGCGTCAGGCTGGTCGAAGGGCGGATGCTCAGGCTCGCGCCGTTCAGATGTCGTTCCGGGATTGTTGTTCCGGACGGCGGGTGAGGGCCTGCAGCGCAGGGGCGCTCATGCGGGTGGATCCCGCATTCGGTCTTGGTGAAGCCGGCCGCGCGAGCGGGGGTCCTCGCCGGGGGCCACGCGGGCGGTGCAGGGGCGCGCAGCCGATCGAGGGGTACCCGTCGGCCGGCCAGGGTTGATGATGACGTCGTGCTCGGCGGCGTAGGCCAGCAGCTCCTCGAAGGTCAGGCCACCAGCGGATTGATCTTGACGATCCGGTGCGTCTGGTCGATCGACCAGCGCAGCAGCGGTGGGTGACGCATCTCGCGGCGGACCGGTGGCCCAGACCTCGTACCAGCCAGCGCGCGGGCCAGGGGCTCCTGACCTTGCGCAGGCGGCACGCACGCGGATCGCGTGCGTACAGGGCGGCCGGCGAAGCGCTCACGTCGCTCCGCCACGCTCAGGGCGGGCGGCACCTCGACGATCGTGACGTCCATGGTGGCGGCCACGGCGTCCCGGGTGCCTCGGTCTCGGCGAAGTGGGCCCGTCTGCAGGAAGAGCGGTGTCGACGCGCGGGGACCTGGGCGGCGGCGACGACGTGCGGCAGGACGGCGATCGGCGCCGGAGCACACACGGCGAGCGTGCCCGGGAAGGTGCGGGCCGCGGGCGATGACCTCGGCGGCGGGGCGTCGTCGCCGGGCTCGGCGGCGCCCGCGGCCGCCAGGGCCGCGGCTCGTCCTCGTCGCGCCTGGGGGCATCGGCCGGCGCGCGGGCGTTGCGCGCCAGGCGGTGGCGCGCGAAGCGGTTGCAGGCGGCCAGCCGGCCCCGGCGAGGCTCGGCGCATTCAGGGGCAGAGCTGATGACGGTCATTGGGCCTCTGATCGGCTCGGTGAACCCATTGGGCGAAAGCTCTCTCATCCCGCCGCTGGGTGAGTGGCGGCGACGGAGCTCGATGTAATCGGTCGGGCCGGCGGCGGGCATGCCGCGCACCGTGCGCCGATCTCAGCCTCGGGCTGGCCCTCGCGACCAGGGGTCGCCCAGGTGGACTGGGGCCGGCACGCGCTCGCCGTCGACCGTGATGTCCGGCGCGGGGCCGACATCAGCGGTCTGCAGATGCGAGGCAGGGTTAGGGCAGCCGTTGATGTTGACGGTCAGCGGGCGCTCCGGTGGTGTCGACGGGCGCTCGTCGAGGCTCGGCCGCCACCCGCGCGGCCAGGGCCTTGGTCTCCACGATTGCGGGACTTACAGGGCTCTCAGGCCGGTGCATGCCAGCATCGAGCGGGTCGGGGCCGGGGTCGGGCTCGATGCCCAGAGCCCTCAGATCCAGCGAGGCATCCTCGATCCTGTCCCAGGCGTCCAGCAGCAGGATGTTCTGCGGGGGAGTGGTGCGCACCGGTCAGTCCATCGATTCCGCCAGGTCGGCCAGGCCCAGCATGATGTCCCAGACCAGCGCCGCCCCACCGGGGGCTTTCCGCCGATCCAGTAGGCGCCGTCCGCTGCGGGTACGCGGGTGGTCGACCTCGCCGCGGGGCGGGCGGGGGCCAGCCATCGGCGAGGCGGAAGCCGAGTACTCCTCCTCAGGACCTCGCGGAAGCCTCAGGACCCATTCGGCGCGAGGGAACTTCAGTCGCGCCTTGTTGCGCAGGCGCCGGTAGCCGTAGTCGCGGAAGATGCGGACCACGCGCCACCACACGTCGCCGACCTGGTCGGGGCGTACGAAGGCCCCCAGGCGCCTGCCCAGGAAGGGGGCCGTGGACAGGGCGCCGGCGATCCAGGTCGTAGCGCGGGGCCGAGCTCAGGGTGGTCGACGCCGACATAGGAGATGTCGTTGATCTCGTGGAGACGTCGAGAGTAGGGGCCGGTGAAGGCCGTCTTGAACTTGCGCGGCGGGATTGGCGATCTCAGGTCGCCCAGGTAGGCGTCGTGGATCGCCCGGGCCGCCTCGGAGGGGTCGATGACCTCCTCCGGCTCGATGCCGGCCACCGGTGAGACCAGGAAGCCCCGAGGGGTGTCACCGCAGGCCTCGACGGTGGTCAGTCCGACGTCGTCCAGACGCCGCCACAGACTCGGGATGTTCTCGATCTCGAGCCAGTGCAGCTGGAGGTTCTGACGGTCGGTGATGTCCAGGATGCGCGGGCGAACTCGTTGGAAGCGGTGCACGATGACCCGCATCTGGCCCACCGACAGCATCTGCCCCGTCCCATGCGGGATGCGCTGCATGAAGTAGTGGTCCTCCAGCTCGAGTGCAGTGACTGGGCGGTTCTACCGCCGTCGATGCCACTGCTGCGCGCTGGGTGTACAGCCCACCATCGGAAACGGCCGATGCGAGATCGGTGGGGTCGATGGAGCCGAAGCCGCCCGCAGCGCGTAGTCGACGATGATGCGCTCGCGGGCGCCAGCGGATTCCGTCCTGCTTGAGGGGCCTCATTGTCGTTGAGCGGTTCGCGGCCGTCGATCAGAGCCACTGGCCCGTTGGGCAGCCCTGGCGCGAGCAGGCGCGGACGTCGCGCCGAGGCTTCGGGGCGGCATCCGGGACGGGGCGGCGGGGCCGTGACAGGGCGCTCGCGCGCAGGCCGGTCGGTGCAGGGCTGGGCTGGGTGCTCATGTCCTTCTCCGAGAAAAGCGGGATCGATGAGCTGTCCGGTGGCGGTTCTCGCCGCGGTCCATGGCGGTGGCCGCGGCTCCACCCTCACGCACGCGCCTGTGCGGCCCCAGACGCCTCGTTGCGCCGGATCCCGTGTGCGGTCGTGCCGTTGCGGTCAGGCGCCTGTCAGGCCGACAGCAGCGGCTCGTCCGTGGGCACGCTGCTGCGTCGCGGGGCCCGATCTCTCCAGGATGCCCCTGGCTGGTACGGCGTGCTGCGGTCATGCCACTGACGCTAGTGAGGGCGACGCGTGGCTCTCGGGTGGGGAACCTCGCAAGATGACGCTGTGTCATTGGGATGAACACGAAAATCCCAGAAGAATCTCATCCTGCGGAATCGGGGTGGTCTCCAGAGCGGGGACCCGATGGTGCGCCAGTGCGACCTGTGTGCACGCCGGAGGGGAGGGGTGAGAGCGACGAGAGGCCCGGCGCAGCGCCGTGAGCTGAGGATGGGGCGCCGGAGGTCGCCGTCACCACGCGGGCCACTTGCGCAGCCGTGAGGCTGAGGGATGGGGTGCCGTCGAGGGTCGTGCGGTCCCTACCTGGGACGCGCCGGAACGTGAACGTACCTTCGTCGCGTGAACGTACTGTCTGCCCCATTCCGCTGGGGCTAAAGCTCAGTGGAATGGGGAGACATCGATTCACATCGCTAAAAACGCATTCACGCTGCGGGCTTTGCGCTGTTGTCCGCGTTTGGCTGGGCCGGCCTCGCCGCCGGCGACAGCTCGACATGGTTTCAGAGCCTCCGAGCCTCCCGAGTCAGGCGGATCCGGTGGGCTCCGAGGCGAGCGCCGCGGTTCGTGGCTGCACGATCGGACGCTTCTGCAGCGCGTCGTGCTGTCATGTGTCAGCGCTGCCTCAGCGGTGCCTCAGGGGCAATGTCGAGGATGACGCCGCCGACCGGGGCTCGCGGCTGGTCCCGGGCCGCCCAGGTCTGATTACTCCCTGGCATCCAGGCGCTGACCCGGCCGGAACGTCGTCTGCACTGTGCGCACGCGACGAGTCCGGGCATCACCAGCTGAAGCCTCCCGGAAGAACATGGTGCCTGCCGACCGAGTCGACATCATCGGCCTCAATCAGCCGATCGGCCCGGGTCGGCATGCGCCCCACGAGACCAGGCGGGAGGGCGTACAGCCGCACGAGCGGTCGCGCACCGTTCGCCGTCGCGGCTCGACACTGCGCGGCGGCGGGTGCCTCAGGGTCCAGCCCGCGGGCGAGGTGCGCGGCAAGCGGAGGTGGTACCGCGGTGCCCTTCCCGCGCCGGCTGCCAGCCAGGACCGGCGCGCGCAGCGTCGTCCTCGGGAGACGCAGATGTTCACGAGCGAGACACGAGGCAGACGATGGCTGATACCGCCGATACCGCCGATACGGCCGGCACCGCCGAGCGACCACCGCCCCACGGGCGCCGCCTTCTACCCCCTGCACCGGCCCGGCCAGGCGAGTTTGAGCCCTCGCGTCGTTCCCGCCATCGAGGAGGACGTCCTCGCCTACTGGAGGCCGACGGCTTCCAGGCCTCCATCATCAACCGTGCAACGAGCCCCTGCGACGAGTTCGTCTTCATGACGGCCCGCCCGCCAACGGCCCTGCCGCACTACAGCCACCTCCTGACCAGCTGCGTCAAGGACGCCGTCGGACGCTTCCAGACCCAGATGGGCAAGGCGTCAGGCGTCGATTCCGGCTGGGACACCCATGGGGGCTGCCCGCAGATCAAGGAACAGCGCCTGCTCGACCTCGACGACGTCACCGAGATCACCCGTCGGCGGCATCGGCATCGAGAAGTTCAACGCCGAGTGCCGCCCTCCGTACCTGCTATGCCGAGGGTGACTGACGTCACCAGCGCGCGCTGGGTCGACTTCGAGCGACCACAAGACCCTCGACCCACCTACATGGGTCCGTCCTGTGGGCGCTTCAAGTCCCTCTACGACAAGGGGCCTGGCCTACCAGGGCTGCCGCGTGCTGCCCTACTGTCTGGCACGACCGCACTGAGCAACCACAGGCTCAAGATGGACGACGACATTCACGGACCGCCAGGAACAACACCGTCACGTGGTGGGCCTTTCGCGCTGAGGACGGTGACCTGCTCCTGATCTGACGACGGCGCCGTGGTGACCCTGCTCCTCCTCCAACTCCGCGTGCGCGGTGGCGCCCCGGGACGTGGAGTACTCCCACTGTGCCGTGGCCTCGGCCCCGGCCTCACTCCTGGCCGCGCGCGTGGTCATCGCACCGACCTGATCGGCGCCGCTGCGAGGCGCAGAGCTCGGCGGCGAGACCCGCGGATCGTGCGCCACCCGCACCGGTGCCAGACTGGAGGCTGCGCTACCACCCCATCTTCGGACCATTGACTTCCAGACGATCACCGCGCTGCCATCGCGCTTTGCAGGCCGAACGCCTGGAGCATCATCACCGCCGACTCTCGTCACCACACCACGGACGCACCGGCCCGGTCCATCGCCCCGCCTTCGGTGTGAGGACGACATGATCGCCTCGCACCGAGGCCGCCGAGCATCGGGACCGTCAGTGCCCGTGGACGACGGCGTGCCGCTTTCACCGAGAGGTCGGCGGCCACGCCGGCCCAGGTCTTCGAGGCCAATAAGCCGATCGCGGCCGTGAAGCCTGCGCGGCAGCAGCGGCTCTGGCGCCGCGTTGCCGATGACAAGCGCGCGCCGTCCGCGCGCGCCAGGCCTCCTCACTTTGTGCACTACCGCACTCGCTGGCGCGCCGCAGCCGCTCATCTGGCTGCTGGGCGGTGGTCTCCTCCTGGATGCGCGCGCGTGACCGCCATCCCGCGACCGTGCATGGTCGAGCCTCAACCAGGAGATCGACCGGTTCCCAGCCACGCATCAGGACTGACAGCCTCGGCGTGTGTTGGCTGGCCGGACGCGCGACTGGTCGATCTCCCGCAACCGCTTCTGCGCCCTCATCGGTATGGCGCTCGGACGCACCCGCGCTACCGCAGCGAGGACGTCTACGGCTCATCGAAGAGCTCGAGCGCGACTTTCGGCGCGTGGAGCGTCACCGACCTCGCACCGCCCTTCATCGACTCCCTGGCACGCAACCCTCGCCGACGACCCCACGGGGAAGTCCATGATGCGCCGCATCTCGACGTCCTGGACCGCTGGTTCCGAGTCGTGGGCTCCATGCCGTTCGCCCAGGTGCACTACCCTTCGAGAACGTCCGAGTGGTTCGAGGTCCCACTCACGGGCGAGCTCCATCGTGGGTACATCGGTCAGAACCGTGATGGTTCCACACGCTTCAGCCGTTGCTGGCCACCCGCCCTCAGCTTCGACCGCCTCGCTCAACAACTGCGCGTCTCCCACGGGATCACTCCTCGCAACGACGGGCGCGAAGATGAGCAAGTCCGGCGCACCTACCCTCGACGTCTCCAGGGTCTTCGACCGCGACGGGAGCCGACGCCATGCGCTGGTTCTGCTGTCCAGCCCCGTGGTGCGCGGCGGGAACCTCGGTCGCGGACAGCGCTATCCGCGACACCGTGCGCCGGGTGCGCTGCGCGCTGTGGAACGCGTCTCGGTGCTAGCCTTCGCCCTGGCACGCCGAGCGGGAGTCACGACGACGGTCGCCAGCCGCATCACCGCCGGGGTGGTTTCCTGGACGACGCGGAGCCTGTTCGGCAGGAAGCGGTTCCCTGCACGTCATGGACCGCTACATCCACCAGCCGCGCCAATGACCTGTACCACGGTGAGCACACGCGCAGATGAGCGCTACGACGTCGCAAAGCTTTTGCACCGTGCGCAGGTTCCTCGACGTGCTCACCAACTGGTACCTGCGCACCTCGCGGAGCCCATCTTCACCGACGAGCCAACGCCGCGGTGCCGGCAAGCCAGCAATACGTAACTG